>JGI24709J26583_10001462_pt1 | contig 19995 bp, 17 predicted proteins | sample BioPla2DNA1_FD_26583 | JGI IMG/M metagenome (IMG submission 26583) | reverse complement strand
TGTAAGGAAAGGAGGCCAGTAATTATATGAACAAATTTCAAACATATGAGACAGCTTGGTGTCCAGGCTGTGGTAATTTCAGTATACTTAGATGCCTTAAAAATGCATTAGATGATTTAGGAAAAGATCCCCATGAAGTGGTTATGGCCGCTGGTATTGGCCAGGCAGCTAAAACTCCTCAGTATGTTAGTGCCAATAGTTTCTGTGGACTCCATGGTAGAAGTCTTCCTGCAGCCACAGCAATTAAAATAGCTAACGAAGATTTGACCGTAATAGTTAATACTGGGGACGGTGATTCCTACGGTGAAGGTGGCAATCATTTCATTCATGCCATAAGAAGAAATATTAATATAACCCATTTTGTTCATGACAATCAAATATATGGATTAACTAAAGGGCAGGCTTCACCTACTACTGCTGAAGGTCACGTTACTGGAGTTCAACCAAGTGGCAATATGAATACGCCTCTTAATCCATTGTTAATAGCAATTGCTTCTGGTGCTGGCTTTGTGGCTAGATCCTTCAGTGGAGATCCTGAGCATCTTCAAGAAGTTATGAAAGAAGCTATTAACTACAAAGGCTACGCTTTAGTTGATATTCTCCAGCCTTGTGTAAGCTTTAATAAGATTAATACCTTTCAATATTATAGGGATAGGGTATATCATTTACAAGATGACTACGACCCAACTAATAAGGTGGCTGCTATTAAAAAGGCTATGGAATTCGGTGACACTATACCACTAGGTGTATTATATCGGGAAGAAACTCCCCATTTCCATCAGCGTAATCCCATATTATCAAAAGGAAGCCCCCTATACAAAAGAGAACTGGACAAAAATGTATTAGAAAATTTGATACAAGAATTTGTATGATTATTAATTCTGTTGAATAATAATCATACCCTGTTATGTAACCTATAAGTGGATAAACATTGTTGCGCAAAGGGGGGGGAGCCCACAATTAAGTGGACTCCCCCTATTTAATAACTTCATATTAATTTAGTAGCACTGATGATATAATATTCTTCTTACATTAATCCTATCATATACCCAAACGCCTCGTCGCCAACGAAATCCTATTACCTGTTGCCCAGATATTATTATTGGGAAAAACCAGAAGCTATTACCGTTAACTAGCCATATAAAGGTGAAACGACGTAGACACCCCCTTAAATTTCTTTCTCTTCTACGTCTATCAAAATCATCCCCTCTTCGGTCGGGCATCCTTCCTGGTCCAAATCCCGGTTGACCTCCAAATGCTCCCCTCTGCTCTCCTAATTCAGATTCAGGCAAAGTAGGGGTAAAGCTCGGTGGTGGACCCATAGGCTCTCTCATCTGCTGATTACTTAGCTCACTATTATTTCTCCTATTATCATTGCAACAATCATCTCTATTCAAAATCATAGTCCTTTCATCATTTATTTCATATAATATTCTCCATAAGCAGATTAGTCTTCCAATTTCTAATCTGCAAACACACTATATAATATGAATATTAAGAAGAAAGGTGACCATTTAAAATTGCTTTTTCTGATAGATTTTGACAGAGATATTATATGAGATGCTTAAAGCTAGTACTATCCCGATGGAAACTATAATACTCTTATATTGGAGGAATAATTCGGATATTTCAAGGATTATCTCAGGTATTATAATCTCATTATTAAATGAATTCTTAATTAAATATCCAATTGCCATTGGTAGCATTAATACTATGATAATAATAATTCTAGCCTTTTCCACCCCAAACCTTGTAATGAATGGTATTATAATGGAATAAAGAAACAAAAGTCCAAGCCCACCAATAATACTAAATTCAAAATTCTTTAAGAGGCTATTAGATCCAGTATATAAATTTATAGAAACTGTAAAAAGCAATGAAATCCCTAACCCTATCAAAGTTATAATTAAAAGTAGGCAGTATTTGCCTCTCACAATATCCTTCCTGTCAACAGGCATAGAAAGGGCATAGCTATCCCACTTAGCTGCTTCATCAAAGGAATAACTGCTTATTGTAATCATGGCCAATACAACAGTAAAAAAACTATTAAACATGCTTACATCTTTATTGATAAAAGACATAATTGCATAGATTGCTATTAAAACACCAAGAATTTTTCCATATCTCTTCAGATTAATCAAATCCTTAATTATTAAACCTGCCATTCTAATGTTCTCCCCTCTTATTACTTATAAATAACATAATTTCTTCTATGCTAGCCTTTTCAATTGCATAATTACGATAGCGTCTAACAAAAGACTCTTTATCCCTAATTAAAACCTTAGATCCAAATTGATTTTTTTGAACTCCAACTATATAATTAGTATCTATCATATCTAAATCAGTATTTTTGCAATGTATAATTCCATGGTTATAAATCAAATCATCCTTGTTTTCACTAAATATAATTCTTCCCTTGTGAATAAAGGTAACATAATCAGCTATTTTCTCAATATCACTTATAATATGAGATGAAAGAAGTATTGTATGATCTTCCTCCTGGATAAAGTCAAGAAATATATCTAGAATTTCGTCTCTCACCATTGGATCTAGACCACTAGTTGCTTCATCCAGAATTAGTAGCTTAGCATTATGAGATAGGGCCACTCCTATGGATAGCTTCATCTTCATTCCCCGGGAGAATTCCTTTACAGTCTTCTTGTATGGTATCTGAAACTTATCCATATATGAATGGAATGCTTTTTCATTCCAATTAGGATATATCCTCTTCATAACTAAGTTAATTTCACCGGGATTCATATTCTCTGGCAAATGATTTCCGTCAAAAACAGTTCCTATCAAGGATTTCTTTTCCTTAGATAAATCCTTATGATCAGATCCTAGAACTGTTATTGTCCCATCATCGATAGCTATGAGATCTAATATAGCTTTTATTGTTGTAGTTTTACCAGCCCCGTTTTCCCCTACAAATCCCATAATTGATCCCATAGGAATTCTAAAGCTTACCTTATCTAATGCAAAATTATTATACTGCTTTGTAAGATTATGAACTGTGATAGCATCATTCATCATTATTGTCCTCCATATATATGATATTTAAAATTTCAATCATTTCATCAATTTCTATTCCACCGGTTCTTGCTCCAACAACTGCCTTACGTAGATTATCTTCAACCACTTTAAGCTGTTCTTCTCTGACAAACTCCATATTCTTCTCCGCCACATAACTCCCCTTGCCGATAACCGTGTATATAAAACCATCTCGCTCCAACTCCTCATATGCACGTTTAGTAGTAATCACACTAATCCGTAATTCCTTGGCTAGCATACGCATGGAGGGAAGCTGATAGCCAGGTTCAATCTCTCCACTTATAATCATTTGCTTAATCTGTATTGTTATTTGCTCGTATATTGGTTTATCGCTGGCGTTACTAATTAAAATATTCATGATCCCTCCATAATTCATTAGCCCCTATTAATCTAAGAAATAATGTTATAGTGTATATATTAACTATATACACTATAACATCTCAATATTCATAGGTCAATATATTTTTTAAAATAATATAATATTTTCCAAAACAGTTCTAAAACTCTTTATTTCTAAGGATGATTCCCTCCTAATTTTCCTTATATTAGGTTTCAAACCTGTTGCATTTAATAATTTTGTAATAATTCTTTAAAACTTTTGCAACATTTTAAGGCTCCAAAAACAGGACTTAATTGATGGCTCTTTTTACAGGACCCCTTTATATAATTCAGCCCTAAAAACCTGTTTAAAGCCAGTAAAATCCGTAGTTTGCAAGATTTTAATCAAGATGAATTATTGGATTTATTAGCTATATTTATTGTCTTATTTTGTAATATTTATTAGTTTAAAATGGTAAATCTTTGCTAAGTCAAGGAAATACGCCCAATAACTAGTTGTTGAAGCTATTAATTCTCCATGTTATTCTATGAACGTACTCGACAGACACAATCTAAGGAGGTCAACAATATGAAAAAACTATTAATTACTTCAGCTTGTACACTATTATTATCCTTATTTGGTACACTAGGAGCCAACAATGAGGCTCTCAATATAAAGGAAGATTTATCAAATAAGCTTAGTACAGAAAATCTTGAGCAAGCAGATACCCTAGAAGATAATGATACAGAACTTACTATAGAAGAAGATGCAAATACTGCAGACACTACAGATGTGACAGCTACAGCAAAAGAGGATGAAACTGCTGATGCAGAGGTAGAAACCCCTTCAGCTCCTACTAAAGCTCCTACAAAGAAGAAGGCAAAAGCTAAAACAGCTCCAAAAGCTACTAAGAGCCAAAAAACTAATGCAGAAACTCCTGAAAAAGAATACATTAAACCAGCAAGTAATATTACTGATGGTAAAACAAAACTAAATAAAGATAACATTAATAATATAAAATACGATAGTAATAGAGATTGCTACACACTTAATGGTAAAGTAATTGCTTATGGTAATATCAATCCTTCCGAACTAGGTTCTATTGAAGACATTATTGCAAAATTTAAAGAAAGTGGATACAAGGTAGAGCTTCCTTCCAATAATAATGGAAGCAAAGAAACAAGCAAACCTTCTAATCCAGTTCAAGAAAAACCAGTTCAGGAAAAACCAGTTGAGCAACCTTCTAAACCTACTCCTGCACCATCTAATAATGAAGGCTCAAAGAATAACAGTAGTTTTGCCAATCAAGTTCTTCAATTAGTTAATGTAGAAAGAAGTAAAGCAGGACTATCCAAGTTAACAATGGACACAACTTTATCAGCTGCAGCTCAAAAAAGAGCCGTAGAGATTGAGACTTCTTTCTCCCATACAAGACCTAATGGAACTAAGTTCTCAACAGTATTGGCTGAGTATGGTATCTCCTACAGAACTTCTGGAGAAAACCTTGCTTATGGACAAAGATCACCTGAAGAAGTAGTTAATGGTTGGATGAACTCCCCTGGCCATAGAGCTAATATCTTAAACGGTAATTTCAACAAAATCGGTATTGGTGTACACTCAAGTAATGGTACAATCTACTGGTCACAGCTTTTCACTAACTAAGATTATATTAGACAATACAAATCACTACTAGATAATTACTAACTTAAATTCAATTAACAAAAAAGAGAGAAAGACAAGAACATAATGTTCTTGTCTTTCTCTCTTTTATTCGTCATAATGATTTAGCTTGATAATTCATCTAGTAATATAATAATCTCAATAAAATGAGTTTGCTCATTATTAATCTAACTTACACACCTACATAAGCTTTAACTAATTTAAAGGTATTCTCTAGACCCTTTTTATGAGTTCGCTCCATTCCATGGGATGCGTGGATACCTTGACCTAATAATGCACCTCGGATATTGTTACCTCCTGCTAGTGCCGCTGACACATCTGAACCATAGTGAGGGAATATATCAACTACATAATCTATCTTATTCTCTTTAGCAAGACTTATTAGGTGGTTTGTTAATTCATAATCATATGGTCCACTTGAATCCTTTGCACATATTGATACAGTATACTCTGAACCATTAAGATCATCACCGATCACTCCCATATCAACTGCAATAAACTCTTCTATATCTTCTGGTAACCAACTAGCACCAAATCCTACTTCTTCATAATTGCTTATAACAATTTTAATATTGTTATTAGGTTTCTGGTTCTTCTCTGACATTTCCTTAAGTAATCCCAATAACACCCCTACTGAAGCTTTATCATCTAGATGTCTTGATTTGATAAATCCTTTTTCTGTGTATTGAAAATTAGGATCAAAGCTAATATAGTCTCCACTATTAATACCAAGCTTTTCTACATCCTTTTTATTCTTGACAATTTCATCAAGTCTTATTTCCATGTTTCTATCTGTTCGCTCTAGAGTCCTAGCATTGTCAAAGCTATGTACTGAAGGGCTATTAGAAAGAATTGTTCCTGTATAGGACTTTCCTTCTCGAGTATGTATCTTACAGTAGCTTCCCTCTATACTGTTCATAGTGTAGCCCCCAACTAAGGTGAATTTAATCATACCCTCGCTGCTAATGGACCTTACCATAGCCCCTAATGTATCTACATGGGCTGATAGGCCAATCGTTCTATCACTGTTTCCAGGAACACTTATTATAAGTCCACCCTTGCGGCTCATTTCACAACTATATCCAAAACCCTCAGCCTCTGACTTAACATAATCCATCACGTCTTTAGTAAAGCCTGAAGGGCTTGGTATATTAACTAGTCTATCTATGGCTTCAATAATATAATCTATCGTTTTCATCAACATCTATTCCTTTCTCCCTGTGAACGAAGTTCACACTAGCCTGCAAACTTTGTGATGCAAGCACACTCACTACATTCGTCTCGACAAATCGGAATTTGTCTGCTCCCATTATACTTATTTTCTACGCTTGAACATTTTTTCATTTCCATGCTTAAAGTTGCCTGTCACTTTTGCCATTATTAGTTGAGCCTCTTTGCTATCAGCATCCTTAATATCTATAATAAAATCTTCAGCTTTAGTCCCACTCAAGGTAATAACTTGTTTTCCATGCCATGAAATAAAAACCTTCTTATCCTTCGTAATCCTATATGTAAAGTTTTCTTCATCAAGTCTCCCTCTTTTGTCAACTGGATTATCCACCCTATTACTCCTTCCATTATATAAGTAATATTTGCTCAAAAACCTCCCATCTAATTACTATTTATCAAATGATGTATAATAATTCATGGGTACATTAATCTTAAAGCATGAATGTTCAAAAATCTTTTGCTGTATACATGCCCTTCTCTCCTTTTCTATAAGATCATATCAAATAAATGTGAAACATATAGCTATTGTAAGTTTAATAGCTATATGTTTCACATTTTATTTACTGCTTCTCTTTCATTATATATTTATATTGAAAAGCTTGTCAACAAAAGGAGACGGTAAAATATATTATTCAACAACTAAATCCATATTGACCTTTAAGGTTTCACCTTTCTTTAAAAGGATATGCCCAGATTCATAAGGCTTTCCTTCAACCATAATATATACCTCATCAGCACCATAATAATTACCCAGTGTATTTGTTATACTTTGCAGAATCAGGCTTTCATAAGCCGCCCCAGCATTCATTTCATCTATAAATTCCTTTGAAAAGTCTATATATACAATCATGTCCTTCCCAAGGTACATTGATTTTATTTTTGTATTTATACCCATGAGAGGAAGCTCTTCATTTTTTATAACCCTATCCTTGATGGTTTTCTCCAACACAAGTCTAGTAATATCGTTAGTGTGGAAGGTAATAGGCTCATTGTAGACATATATTTTTCCATCCTGATTCGGATAAAACAAGCTAATCTCCTGTACTAATGGAGTTTTATTCATTTCTTTTAGAGTTGAGGTAACCTGGTAATTGTCCTCGGTGGTGAATATTGACTTAACAAATCCTACTCCAGGGGCATAGTAATCCTTAGTAATAGAATCCTCATACTTAGTCGTTACTTCCAAAGCCTCATAGCTTCCAAGCTCTGTTTCAATCTTAACATCTACCTCTGAGATATATCTCTTACTCTTGTCAGCTAGAGTCCATTCAGTACCCTTAACCAAAGGCTCCATCAACAATATTTCAGAAGTATTACCAAGATTGATATTTAGCAGATTATCTCTGTAATAAAATTCCCCTTCAGAATGTAATAATAATAATTTACCATCCTTTATTTCCATAACCTTTCCACTTACAGTTCCACCATTGTCTGTTCGCGTCTGATATCTCTTAGTATCTTCATCATAATAGTCTAGAAAAATATTATATGAGGCATATTCCATCCCACTACCTTCATAGACATACTCTGTATCCGGCTCTATAATGTAATAATCCTCTATAGTGTATCTGTTATTATGGTCCTTATTAACATCCTCTGGTTCTTCACTAGTATCATCTGATGGTGAAGCAGTAACTACAGGAACAGCAGATGGGGTTGGTTCCAGTGTAGGTGAAGGGTCCTGCTCAGAATTAGCCTTCTGACATCCTGTTAACATTAATAAAGTTACTATTATACTTATAATTATATATGTTTTTTTCATATTTCTCCTCATTTCTGTCCTACTTTTTGCACCTATTTTGGGCTTTCACACTATTTCCTTAGGGTCATTTTTTACTTAGTTATATTATACACATTTTATTTGATGTCAAACTCTTTTCAAAGATATATATGGTACTCTCCATTAGACGATAGAAAAAGCAGGAAGGTTTCACTCTTCCTGCTTTAACAGCTAGCCTAGATAGGCTATAGTTGGTTTATTAGTTATAGTTAATCCACTGATTTTATTCAATAGGGATATAACGTTTTTCTTCTACCTGAGCAGTTTTATTCTCTTTAGGAAACTCAAGCTTTAATACCCCATTGTCAAATGAAGCCTTAATATCTTCATCCTTTAAGTAATCTCCAACATAGAAGCTTCTGCAGGATTTTCCATAGTAACGTTCTCTACGGACATACTTACCATCATCATTTTTCTCATCTCTAATTTCATCCTTAGATGCCTCTACAGATAAGTAACCATTTCTTAGCTCTACACGAATGTCATTCTTGTCATAACCAGGAAGCTCCATATCCAACAGATACTTATCTCCAAGATCTTTAATATCTGTGTTAATTAACCTAGCATCTCTTCTTCTTAGTCTTAGTGGTGTGTTAAAGTTAAACATATCATCGAAAAAGCTATCTACAAAATTGTTCTCAAAAATACTTGGTAATAACATAATACATTCCTCCTTAATAAATTCACTGTAAGACATTTAATCTTATTTGTTTTGTTTGTTTTATTTGTTCTACATGTAATATAACACACAAAATTAGCACTGTCAACCACCGAGTGCTAATTTCACATAAATTTCACATATTTTCTCAAGTTGCCATACAATTAGCCACTTAATATATATCCCATATTATGATATCCATATAAGATAGAGTTTCCCTTGGGAAACTCTCGTGTCGAGCACGGTGGGTATAGCCGACATTAATCATTACGTTAGAGTGCACATCCACAGCAGAGCCTTATTTATATAACAGGATGAACTTTCCTCTTATATAAAAAGCGCCTGCTACAAAAATAGCAGGCACTTTTGAATTTAAGATGATTTTATTTTACTACTTTGATAGATGTAATAACTGGCTGATTAGCTGGATCAACGGTTCCATTGTTATCTAATACCGGTGTATCCTCACATATCTGATCAACAATCTCTATTCCCTCAGTCACATAACCAAAGGTGGCATATTCCCCATCAAGAAATGTACTATCCTGATGAACAATAAAGAATTGGGAGCTGGCACTATCTTTATCAAGAGATCTGGCCATTGATAAAGCACCTCTTGTATGAGACTGGGAATTATCTATACCATTGGACTTAAACTCCCCAATAATAGTTTCATCGGATCCACCAGTACCATTCCCTTCTGGATCTCCTCCTTGTATCATAAAGTCAGTGATTATTCTATGAAAGGTTAGTCCATCATAAAAGCCCTCTTCCACCAGCTTCACAAAGTTTGTTACGGTTATTGGAGCATTATCTGCGTCTAAGCTCGCTTTGATTGTTCCATAATCCTCAATCTCTATCTCAATATTATGTTTCCCAGATAAGTATTCATTTCCAGCTATAGGTTCTTCCTTCTTACCGCATCCAGTAAAAATAAATATGGTTCCTACTAGTATTGCTAAAATTGTTATAATTCTTTTCATGTTCTCCTAATGTCTCCTTTATTACTATAATTAGATGATTCTTACAGCTGTTCATCACCTATAATATATTATCAAAAACTTGTACCCAAATCAATTAGTTTCCTATATTTCACAAAATAATCACATAGTAAGAAACTATGTGATTATCTTGTTTGTACAATATATATTTAATAGGATAAAAGAATAGTTTATTTAAAATAAGATACTCCCGATGCAAATATCTGTTGATCCTGCTTTCCTAATATATTAATCCCCACAGAATCTCCTATACGTTCTGAGTGGGCCATCTTACCAAGAATTCTACCGTCAGGGCTAGTAATTCCCTCAATTGCATAGTAGGAACCATTAGGATTATAGTCCTCATCCATAGTAGGATTTCCATCTAAGTCAACATACCTAGTTGCCACCTGACCATTCTCTACAAGCTTCTTAATACATTCGTCACTTGCCACAAAACGGCCTTCTCCATGGGAAGCAGGAATTGTATATACCCCTCCAAGCTCTGCAAGTCTTAACCAAGGAGATTTATTGGATACAACTTTAGTATGAACGTACTTAGAAATATGACGACCAATATGATTAGTGGTTAAGGTTGGGGAATCCTCCTTAAGGGTTCTAATCTCACCATAAGGTACAAGTCCCAGCTTGATCAGAGCTTGAAAGCCATTACATATTCCAAGTATAAGCCCATCTCTATTAGCTAGAAGATCATTAACTGCCTCGGTAATCCTAGTATTTCTAAATGCTGTTGCAATGAACTTACCTGAACCATCAGGTTCATCACCAGCTGAAAAACCACCAGGAAACATTAGTATCTGAGATTGCTTAATTGCTTTCTCAAAAGCATTAACAGATTCACGGATATCTTCCTCAGTTAGGTTTCTAAATACCACCGTTTCCACTTCTGCCCCAGCTAATTCAAATGCTTTCATAGAATCATATTCGCAGTTGGTTCCTGGGAATACTGGAATGAATACCTTTGGCTTAGCCACCTTATTCTTAGCAATATAAACCTTACTTTCATCATGTAATTTTGTCTTAAGTTCATGGGAAGCAGCTACCTGGGAAGTCTTAGTTGGATATACCTTCTCTAATGTATTAGTCCAAGCCTTTATAGCCTCATCTATAGTAATGCTAATGTTCTTATATACAAAAGCTTCTTCCTCAGTGATTTTACCAATCAATCTATAATTCAGATCTTTTAACAGGTCATTATTAAGATTTTTCTCTTCCATCTCCACCAATATAGAACCATAGCTTGGAAGGAATAAATCATGAGAGGAAATATTATTATCAATGGCAAGACCGAGCTTATTACCAAATGCCATCTTACTAATTGCCTCAGCTAAGCCTCCAAATCCAACAGCATAGGCAGACACAACTATGCCCTTGTTCATAAGTTGATTGATTTTGCTATAAGCCTCCATAACCTTTTCGTATACAGGAAGATCATATTCATCTTTCTTAACACCAAATTCTACCAATACACTCCCAGGTCTTTTAAGCTCAGAGCTAATTACATCTCCTGTCTTAGCCACATCAACTGCAAATGAAACTAAGGTTGGAGGAACATCAATATCATTAAAGCTTCCAGACATACTATCCTTACCACCGATAGAAGGAAGGCCTAATCTAACCTGAGCATCATAAGCACCAAGTAATGCTGCTACTGGCTCACCCCAGCGCTTAGGATCATTTTCAAGTCTTCGAAAATACTCTTGAAATGTAAAACGTATCTTAGTTGGGTCTCCACCTGCAGCCACAATCTTTGCTACAGAAGATACAACTGCGTATGCAGAACCATGAAATGGTGACCAGGTAGATAGATAAGGATCAAAGCCATAACTCATCATAGTCACTGTATCGCTTTCCCCTTTTAGTACAGGGAGCTTAGCGACCATAGTTTGCATAGGGGATAGCTGATACTTTCCTCCGTAAGGCATAGTAACTGTTCCTACTCCTATAGTACTATCGAACATCTCAACCAAGCCTTTTTTGGAGCATACATTAAGATGTGATAAAGTCTGTAACCACTTCTCTTTCAAACCACTCTTTTGCTCTCTATCAGCCCCTAAGCAAATGGCACCTGCCTTTAGATAATTGTCATTTTGGGAAGGCATACTAACAAAGGCAGATGCCTCCTGATGGGCACCGTTGGTATCAAGGAACTCTCTGGAGATATTAACAATCTCCTGTCCTCTCCAGTTCATAATAAGCCTTGGGGTTTTAGTAACTTCAGCTACAACTATAGCTTCAAGATTCTCTTGGTCTGCATATTCCAACATTATATCTACATTTTTCGGATCAACTACAACTGCCATTCTTTCCTGGGATTCTGATATAGCAAGCTCAGTTCCATCCAGTCCAGCGTATTTTTTAGGTACTTTATCTAAATCAATAACAAGTCCATCGGCTAATTCACCGATTGCCACTGATACACCGCCAGCTCCAAAATCATTACATTTCTTAATTAATATACTAACCTCTGGTCTACGGAATAATCTCTGAAGCTTTCTCTCAGTTGGAGCATTACCCTTCTGAACCTCTGCACCACTGACAGTTATGGATTCTGTAGTATGACTCTTAGAGGATCCTGTTGCACCACCAAGGCCATCTCTACCCGTTCTTCCTCCCATAAGGATAATTACATCCCCTGGATCAGAGTTTTCTCTAATTACATTCTTCCTTGGGGCAGCTCCCATCACTGCACCGATTTCCATTCGCTTGGCAACATAGCCTGGATGATATACCTCATCTACTAATCCAGTTGCCAGTCCAATCTGATTACCGTAGGAGCTATAGCCTTCTGCTGCACCTGTACATATTTTACGCTGAGGCAGCTTACCTTCTATGGTGTCTTTTATAGGAACGGTTGGATCTGCCGCACCTGTAACTCTCATTGCCTGGTATACATAGCCTCTACCAGATAAGGGATCACGAATTGCTCCTCCTAGACAGGTAGCCGCTCCACCAAATGGCTCAATCTCAGTTGGATGGTTATGGGTTTCATTCTTAAAGAAGATTAACCATTCCTCAGTCTTTCCATCAATTTCAACTGGGACAATTATAGAGCATGCATTAATCTCATCAGATTCCTCCATGTCCTCTAGCTTTCCATCAGCTTTTAATTTCTTCATTCCAAGTAAAGCCATATCCATCAATGATATATCCTTACCTTTTTTATTCTTATAAAGTACTTCTCTGTCTGAAAGATAATTACTATAAGCTGCTTTAATTGGCTCACTATAATATCCTTCTTCAAATTCTATATCCTTTAACTCCGTTAAAAATGTTGTATGCCTACAGTGATCTGACCAATAGGTGTCAAGAACCTTGATTTCAGTCATAGAGGGATTTCTATGCTCATCATTGATATAATAATTTTGAATATGCTTAAAATCATCTATGGTCATTGCAAGGTTTAAGCTATCAAATAAGTGAAGAAGTTCATCCTCCTTCATATCAATGAAACCTTCTATAATCTTAACATCCTCAGGCTCTTCAAAAACAGTAGCTAATGTCGTTGGTTTTGCCTCATCAGCTTCTCTTGAATCCACTGGATTAATACAGTATTCCTTAATGCTCTCATATTCCTTATCTGTAAATGTTCCTGATAAGATATATGTTGTTGCAAAACGAATAATTGGTTCTTCCTTTTCATTAAGTAATTTCACACATTGAACAGCGGAATCTGCCCTTTGATCAAACTGCCCAGGTAAATATTCAACAGAAAAAATTCTATCACCAGTCTCTGACTGAAACTCTTCCTCATATAAAACATCTAATGGTGGTTCTGAAAATACAACTCCCAAAGATTTCTTATAGGTTTCATCACTAACATTCTCTATATCATAACGATTTAAAACTCTAACTCTATCAATGCTCTTTATCCCTAAGTAATTAATAATCTCCATCTTAAGTTCATTGGTCTTGACCGCGTATGGAGCTTTTTTCTCAACATATATTCTTCTAATATTATTCATTCCAACACTCCTTTTTTCATTGGCTGGCACATCTTCTACTCTTGGTTTTACTTGCATTATAGCATAGGATGATTTATAATCAAAATTAATATAAGTTAACCCTTTCATTAGGTTTTCTAATAATTACTGGGTATATTAATTACAGTTTTAGAACATTTTATTTTACTAGATTAGGGTTATAAGTATCACTTTATGATAAAGGGAAGGTAGGATTTTATGGATATTAATTATGAACTTTACAAGGTTTTCTATCACGTAGCAAAGAGCTTGAGTTTTTCAGATGCTGCCAATGATCTATTCATATCCCAGTCTGCTGTTAGCCAATCCATTAAGACCCTGGAAAAAAGGTTAAATCAAACCCTATTTATCAGAAGCACTAAGAGGGTTGCACTAACTAAGGAAGGGGAGCTACTTCTTAAGCATGTTGAACCAGCAATTAACCTAATCATACGTGGTGAAAACCAGCTATGTGCAGACCCTAAGAGTGGTGTACAGCTCCGTATCGGATCTAGTGATACCATATGCAGATATTATCTTGTTCCCTTTCTTAAGGATTTCCATAAACAGTATCCTAATATTCATATAAAAGTAACTAATGGAACTTCACAGCAATGTGCTACTCTCCTTGAAAGAAATGAAGTTGATATTATTGTGACCAATTCTCCCAATCCTGGTCTTACAGATATGATGGAAATTCTTCCTGTAAAGAAATTTAATGATGTATTTATTGCTAATCCTGAATCCTTTCCTATAATGGATAAGCCCATATCATTAAAGGAGCTTCAGACTCACCCTATTCTCATGCTGGAAAAGCGAGCTACCACTAGTATATTCCTACACAATTTGTTCTTGGAGAATAGCTTGGACCTTGTCCCATCAGTGGAGCTTAGTAGTAATGATCTACTAATTGATCTAGCTAAGATTGGTTTAGGAATTGCTTTTGTACCTGATTTCTGTGTGGAGGAATCGGAACAATTAACTATTATCCCAACTATCAAGAAGATACCTCCCCGTCTTCTAGTTGCAGCCTATAATAAGGATATTCAGATATCTGATGGGGGAAGATACTTTATAGATTGCTTAACAGCTAATATGAATGAATGATCAAAATAAAATTAGCCTTCGAAAATTGACTAACATTTTCAAAGGCTAATTTTTTATTCTTTCATTACTCCATATATGCACCCTTCATTGCGGATACTGCAAGTTTGGAGTAGATTTTCAAAACTCCACTTTTATCTTTTAATTTTGGTATTACCAATTTGCTCTTTCTTTCCTCTAAAATCTTTTCTATTTCCCTAGGTGTCTTATTTACACCATTAACTCCTATAATATCAAGGGTACGATTCGGAATATCAATTCTAATTAAATCTCCTTCTTCTACCAAAGCAATAGGTCCTCCTTCGGTAGCTTCAGGACATACATGACCTATTGCAGGTCCCCTTGTTGCACCTGAATATCTTCCATCAGTTATAAGTGCCACAGAATTAGCTAGTTCAGGATCGGATACGATAGCTTCTGTAGTATAAAACATCTCTGGCATACCTGATCCTTTTGGGCCTTCATACCTTATAATAACAGCGTCACCAGGCTTAATTCTTTTTTCAATAACAGACTTATATGCCTCTTCCTCACAATTGAATGGTCTTGCTACACATGTAACTTGAAGCATTTCCTTTGGTATTGCTGAATGTTTAGCAACAGCCCCCTCGGGAGCAAGATTGCCCTTTAATACAGCTACAGCCCCTTGCTTCTGTATAGGAGTATCGTAATCTGTTATTATATGATTTTTACTAATACCCTTTTCATCTAGGTATTTATTGCATTTTTCATAATAACCATTTTTTTGTAATTCTTCAAGATTATCTCCCAAGGTTCTGCCTGTAACTGTAATAACATCTAAATTCAGATGTTTTTTAATCCGCTCCATTATTATGGGGGTTCCCCCTGCATACCAGAAATACTCTGCAGGGTATTTGCCACTTGGGCGAATATTCGAAATATATGGTATTTTTCTATGAATTTCATCAAATAATTCCGCTTCGATATTAATTCCTAGTTCATGTGCAATTGCTGGTAGGTGAAGCAATGTATTTGTTGATCCGGCAATTGCTGCATGGACCATAATCGCATTTTCAAATGCCTTCTGGGTCATTATTTTTTCAGGAGTCAGGTTTAGTTTAATCAGTTTTAAGATTTGATTTCCTGCCTCTTTAGCCATCTCCCATAGATTGCTATCTTCTGCAGGTACTAAGGCCGACCCTGGAAGTGCCATACCTAAAGCTTCTGCCATAATCTGCATTGTTGATGCAGTACCCATAAACTGGCATGCACCACAGCTAGGGCATGCACTTTGCTTGTAATTGTTATATTCTTCTAAACTAATTTCATTTCTTAAAAATTGCGCATGATAAGTGCCTATCTGTTCCAATGTTAGGTTATTTGGTCCTTCATACATAACTCCTCCAGGGATAAATATCGAAGGAATGTTATTTCTTGCAATCGCCAAAAGGTGTGCTGGAACGGCTTTATCACATGAAGACGTAAATACAGCACCATCAAAAGGTGTTGCTTTCATCTGAATTTCTATTGCATTGGCTATTATTTCTCTTGAAACAAGAGAATAGTTCATACCATCATGTCCCTGGGCAATTCCATCACAAATATCAGTTACTGTATACTGAGCTGGTTTTCCACCTTCTTCTTCAACCCCAACTCTTACTTTTTCAACAAGTTTTCCAAGATGGACGCTACCGGGATGACTCTCACCCCAAGTGCTTTGCACCATGATCTGGGGTTTGGATAAATCATCGATACTCCATCCAGCACCTATCTTTAACGAATCCATCTCTGCTGCTACATTTCGCATATTTTGACTTCTAAGCATATTACTCATACCTCTTTTGTTATAGTTAAATCTACTGTTTTGATGATGGTATACTTACAAGAACATTATACTGCTTGCCAGGTTTTATATTCCTGATAATTCCATCATCAATTAGAAGGTCATCAACATATATTTCCATATTATTAATATCAGATTCTTGCTTGATATAAATATTGAATTTTGCACCTCTAAAATAGCGTCTTACTTTAACTTCTTTCCAGTCAGAAGGAAGCTGTGGCTTAATAGAAAGACCTTCTCGATTTCCCTGCAGACCAAATAAACCATCTATAAGACATCGATAGAACCACGTAGTTGTCCCTGTATTAAATAAATGACTTGATTTTCCTGCAGTTCTTGGAATTTGTCTGTAAGCACCACGGTAATAATTGGGTATAAATACAGGCAATTGTCCTCTTTGGATGGCATCATCCAAGTCAGGACCTGGAAGCATTTTTCTTAATAATCTGTATGCATTTTCATTTTCATTAATAGAAAATAACGCATATATATAGAATGCCGCCGCATGATTATAGACAGCACCATTTTCAGCAGATCCTGGATATTTCTGCGTTAATCTGCCCACATCCTCACGCATGCCAGTATATGCAGGAGCCAGCATTTCTACACCATAAGGTGTTTCAAGTTTCTCTTGAACAGATCTCAATATTGACTCCTTTTTTTCTTCGTCAACGGAGCCACTAAGTAATGCCCATCCCTGAGGATTGATATAAATACTGCCCTCTTTATCTTTACTTATTCCAAACAGTATATTATCATCGGTTATTCCCCGGGCATACCATTTACCGTCCCATAAGTATTTGTTAATGTTTTCCTTTGTCTTTCTTGCTTCCTCTCTAAATTCATTAGCTTTATCTAGCCTACCAAACTTTTCACATATATCTGACCAGATACGAAATACATAAGCAGTAGCAATAGTTAGCCATCCAGAAACACCCTTGCCCTTATAACCCACCATGTTCATTGGATCACACCAATCACCTTGGTTAATATAATTCAAGCCTCGCTCATCTCTATCCTTTATGAGCCAGTACATACCACGATTAATATGCTCAAAAACTGTAGCTGTTTCTTTACCTTCAGAAAACGGAACTATTTCATTAAGTATTCCATAATCGTCTGTTTCATCCAGATAAAGCTCTATACTGATAGGTAACCAAATACAGTGATCCGTATGTGGCACTTGATTGATATATTTCAACTCAGCATCCTTATGTAATTTTATGCCGTCTGGCATCGCTCCACTCTCATGCTGTTGTCCTAAAGCAATTAACAACGCTTTTCTAGCTATCTCCGGTTTTATATAGCTCATCCCCATATTATCCTGCAAATAATTACGGGTTTGTGGATCAGTCGAAAGGCGATTTGTTTTGCCATGATAATAAAGCTGTCTTGGTAGCCAATGGTTCACAAAATTATCAAAATCCTTATCCGGAGTTTCAATCTCGATACAGCCTTTGCCATCTGCAATATATTGATCATATTCTTCTAGGGCTAACTCAAATCCATCTTTACCACATTGCTTCCCATCAATAAAGTACTTGTTGCGGATAGAATCTATCTCTTCTTCATTCTTAGCTGGTCCAAATATAAACCTATATTCTATTTCTTCATTTGGGTCCATTTCTAATTTATATTGAAATACACAAAGGGGCATTTCATAACGTGCATCACCTTTAGACAATAGGTCATTCATAATAGATGTCGGCTGTGTTATTCCTCCCTCCCCTTCAAAGCTCTCCAGATTAGCTTCCCAGGAAGTTGGCCTTTTGTCAGCCAACAAAAAGGTTTTATCTTTATAATCCTTGATTGTAAAATAGTCTTTATACTTTTGATAAGGAGTTACAGATGAACAAACAATAGCCTGTAACTCCTCCTTATATTCACCTTCTTGATTCATCCAAGACATATAGCCTACTGTAAAATATGGATATATGCTAATCTTTCTCTTATTTTGAGAAAGATTTCTTACTTTTATCCTCCACATCTCTAGGGGATCCTCTTTGGGAAGACTTAAGCACATTTCAATAGCAATCCCATTATTTTCTGTTATCCATTTAATATCCTTCTTCCCCACAGAAAATGTATACTTATCTGGAGAAACTCGAACCGGTTCATATGGTGCTGAAAAAACACTACCATCATCTTCATCCTTTACATATATAAAACGTCCAGGATGATGTGCATAATACGGTTGTTCAGGTTGCATAAATGTTTTTGCCTCAAGGTTTGGAGCATGGGAGTACTTTGCAGGCTCAGGTTGCATAAACTGAGCTACTACATAACCACGGCAATTTAATTGTAGCATCATATTTTCATTCCATAAAAAGCCTGAAGCTTTTGGCATAATCGTTGGACTGTTCAATTCATAATATTCATTATTGGATGTTGCTCTTATCATATCTCTACCTCTTCTGTTATAAGATTTCATCAATGGGTTATATTATGCATCTTCAGTATATATAAGCTCACAAGATGCTATATGGTTTTGGGGTTACTAAATATTTAAAATAATTTGTATATTATAGATTCTCACTTACTTTTTCTAATATAAGTTGTCGGTTATAAATAAGATGTAGATAAACGGCGTCGGATGCCGCAATTTCATCACCCCGCTGGATGGCTTCTACTATTAATCGATGGGTATCGATGGTTTCACGTCGAAGCTTACTTGCCGTGACATCTATAAATATGGAAATAGAATTTTGGATAATTGGAAGTATTGTTGGTGCTACAAGGTTTTTGCTGGCGATAGCTATTTGGGAATGAAATTCTATATCTTTATCAATATGATTCCCTCCAGCAAGAATAATGTTTTCTGTTTCTTTGGCCAGATGAGTTATTTTATCTATCTCCTCTTTCGTTGCATTCTTAGCTGCTATGGCGGCAATTCGAGGTTCAATCATCAGCCTGATTTCCATTAAATCACGGGCAAGCCTTTGTTTATCTTCAATAAAGGCAAATCCCAAAGGATCATCAATTACACCAACATTTTCTTTCGCTACAAAAGTACCTGCCCCTCGTCTAGTTTGTAATATATTACGACTGACAAGGGATCGTATTCCTTCACGTAAAGTACTACGCCCAACCCCTAATTTTTCCGCAAGAGTAAACTCATTGGGCAGTTTGTCTCCTGCTTTCAAGTTATTATTTATAATATATTGCATTAGTTGCTCTGCCACTTTCTCTGAAAGATAGGTTTCTTTTGGCATAGTTTTCACCTCCATTGGAATTATAATGTATAATAGTAGCTTTAGAAGATGTCTGATTATTTTATAGGTATAATCATATATTTAATATAAAACCATTCATTATTTATGGATATTACCCTGTTTTATAGTTATAATCCCACCACTATATACAAAGTTGTCTGATTACATATTAGCATTTATAAAAAAAGCTGTCA
>JGI24709J26583_10001454_pt1 | contig 20081 bp, 15 predicted proteins | sample BioPla2DNA1_FD_26583 | JGI IMG/M metagenome (IMG submission 26583) | reverse complement strand
CACAACCTGATGGGTATGATCTATCAGGCAGCAGGTGACTACAACAATGCTTTTATTGCCTATCGCAATGCTCTGGAGATTTATGAGAGTGATTACAATGAGCTCTTTGGAGTTACTCCTCCACTACAGCTGAAACTGGATCTGCTCTATTGTGCCAAGAAGGTTGGTTTCAACAGTGAGGTTAGATTCTATGAGGAGAAGTATGCCTTAAAGACCCCGGAAATGAAGGATGGACAAGGTGACCTTGTCTATATCTGGATGAACGGATTGGGTCCCGTTAAGGCAGAATGGAGTCTCAACCTGACAAACATGGGCTACAAGGACGGTCTGTTGCTCTTTGGCAGCGAGGAACTTAATTTCAGCTATCCAATAACTCTAAGCAGTGTGTCGTCTTCAACACAGTCACAGCTTAAGGACTTATCAGTTATTCGTGTTGCCTTTCCTAAATACGTAGAGCGCCCCCCTGTATATGTAGGAGCCCAATTAAACTACAACGGGGAAAGTCATAAACTTGAAATGGCTGAAAATATAAATAAGATAGCCTTCCAGTCACTTAGGGACAGAATGCTGAGGGAGATTGGAAATAACCTGCTAAGGATTGCTACCAAACAGGCTATGGAATATGTTGCCCGTAAGGAGAATGATAATCTTGGTGCAATAGTCAGTATTGTAAATGCCATGACAGAAAAGGCTGATACTCGTAACTGGCAGTCTCTTCCCTATTCATTGTATTACACAAGGGTTAGCATGCCGGAAGGTGAACAGGTTCTGACATTAGAGCAACAGGACTCATTTGGAAAGCTAACATCTGAAGAAGTGAAGGTGAATATAAAAGCCGGTAAAAGTGCATTCCAGATTTACCATCAGTTGGCTTCATATCCTATGCTCCAACCCTAAGCTTTGCTTTAGTTAATCATTTTCAAATATAAGACCATCAACCGTTTGCAATTTATTCTTAAGTTGCTCAGATTTGCCCTTGCGTATGCTCAGCAGCATCCTGCAAGACAGGTTGAAGTCCTGACTTAATACCTCGGGTTCTTCATCCTTTATAATACGCATTACCCCATTCATAGACTCATATGGGAAGGCTATTTCAATGTTTTTGTTGATTGTCTTCTCTATTATCCTTGCATTTGCAAGTGCGTCAGCTGCTGCAACCTTATATGCATTTATTAGTCCACTTACACCCAGTTTGGTACCCCCAAAATAACGCACAACCACTATTAGGATATTTGTCAGTTCGTTACTGCGAATCTGACCATGTATTGGCTTCCCTGCTGTACCCGATGGCTCACCGTCATCATTGACCCTGTAGTTCATTCCATCATAGCCCAATTGCCAGGCAAAACAGTGGTGACGGGCATCATAATACTTAGTACGCAGTTCATTTATATACTCCTTTGCTTCTTCTTCGTTCTCCACAGGCCAGGCATAGGCAAGAAACTTGCTGCCCTTTTCCTTGTAAAGCCCTTCGGCCGGGCCATCTATAGTCCTGTATACATCATCCGCCATATCAACTCTTTGTTTCCACAAAATTAAGAAAATGAAACGGCCTAAAACAATTTTGCCGGCACGAGCCGGCAAAATCCATTGTCTAAAAGTTTGGCTTAATTTAAAGTAATACTTTAATACAATACTGTATATTACGTAATAAAAGTTAGTTAATTTCAGGATACATATTAAGAGCGCAACGCAGGTACTCCTCCCTTTTTTCTTTGTCGGCAGATGTAATCTCTTCATAAAACTGATGTCCAACTACCTCCATTCCGCAGTATTCGAATACTTCCTTACCCTGAATTGCTCTGAAAGCCTCAAGCAAACCCTTACGGTTGTACTCAGCAACACTATTGCCCATGGTAGTGTGAATCAGTACTTGCTTACCCTGCAAGAGCCCTTTTGCACCATCTGGTCCATAATCAAATGCAAAGCCTTTTGTCAATACCCGGTCTATATAGCCCTTGAGTATTGCAGGGAAACTGGCCCACCACAGTGGATAGACAATTGAAATCAGGTCTGCATTTCGTATTAGCTCCTGCTCCGCCTTTATATCAGATGGGATATCGCTTGTTTTTAGTGCCTCCAGGTCATCAGGATCAAGCACTGCCTTGAAACTTCCCTTATACAGGTTTCTCCATACTACACTCATGCCAGCTGCTTTGTACCGGCTCTCAAGTTCTGATGCCAGATAATTAGTAAAACTCCTGGGTGAGGGATGTGCTGAGATTATCAAATGTGTCATATCAAATTTTAATGAAGTATGTTGTTTATACAGATAGTAGTTTTTTAACGTCCATCTGTTTATCATGAAAACCAGCAGCAGTTGTATTTGTTCACCATTTCACACATCGATTGGATACTGCATTCTATCTCCTTGCATCCATGATGCCTTTNTCTTCCCGGTAATGGCAAAGCAAAGATTCACTTCAGCGTTGTGATATGTTTTATATCATGGCTTTAGAAGTTTGACCAAACCACATTCAGGCATTTTTTTACCTGAAAGGCTGACTATTGTNAGGTTTGCTGCCCATCGTTTTTGTATATTTGTAGGTTCATGTAGTTCAAACCAACATAAATGGAGCAGTTGATCGTAGTTTTTGCCCAAAAGAGGAATATTGGTCTAACGGCTATCCCCTATCTTGCTGTAATTGGGGATAATAAGCCTATCGAACTACTTGAACATGCCACTCCTGAACATATCAGGAAAGATGAAAGGCGGTTTACCAACGATGAAAAAGAACTGATCAATATACTGTCACAGATCAGCGATCAGCAACTCTATAGGAAGTTTGGCCGTGAGGATAGTCTTAGGTTGTTTATCGATGGGTTGCCAGGTCATAAGCTATTACACAGTCATATACTACCCTTTATTGATAGCGTTCTGTTTCAGGCTATTAAGGTTCTGGCCAGCTCAGATGTAAATGCATACTACAAAGATGCTGCCTTTGGAAACCTGTACAATACTGATATATTAAACATTCCGCCTCTTCCTGCAAAAGCCCTGTTTTATTTTATGCTTAAACCGGAGGGTTTAAGCTACTCTCTGAGGATACTTCAGGAAATACCCGGACAACAAGCCAAGGAGTTTTCCCTGAAAGACAGAGAGATCGGGTTTATTTGCAAAAGAAATGCTGTAATCAGGATTGGCAACCGTATTTATTACTTTGACGATATTGACCATAATAAGCTAAAGCCCTTCCTTGACAAGTACACTATACAGGTACCCTCCTCAAGGCTGGATGACTATATGAAGGGCTTTGTGGCAAACTGTATAAGGACATACGAAGTTATTGCTGAAGGATTTACGATAGAGGAAAGTAATGATCAGCCATCTCCTCACCTTTCCCTGCTAAAGGATTTAAATCTGGAGCCGGTAGTAGGCCTCAACTTTAGATATTTCAACCGGGTCTTTCTGGCCGATAATAAGGCCCCTGTTTTTGTAGATTGCATTTACAAGGATGGAAAATACCGCTTTTTCAGGATTAGACGCGATTTTGGATTCGAACAGGCAGCTGTTGAAAAACTGCATAATCTGGGGCTAAGAAGATGTGGAGATGCGCTCTNTAAGCCTGTTTTAGAGGATGAGGAAACTGGTGACGCAAGGGCACTGGCCAGACTTGCCGAATGGCTTAGGACCAATCGCGAAAAGCTTGAGAAGGAAGGTTTTTCAATAAATACTGAGTTTGAAGACAGGCAGATTGCACTAGATCTGCCCGGACTTGATATCAAAAGCCAGGAGGATAATGACTGGTTTGATATTCATGTAAGTGTGCGTATTGGCGATTTTATCATTCCCTTTCTTAAATTCAGGAAGAACCTGATAGAAGGCGACCCCGCATATATATTGCCTGACGGACGCCTCTTCCTTTTGCCTCCTGAATGGTTTACCCGCTTTAGCGAACTCTTTGACTATGCTAAGGTAGAGAAGGATAGTATCAAACTGCCACGCGCCCATTTCAGTATTATGGAAAGGGTTAGCAGCGTTAATGTCAATGGNCACAAAAGCGGAGAGAATGTTGTTCCGGTATTTCCGGAAACTTCTCTACCTGTTGGTCTGAACGCAACACTAAGACCTTATCAGCTGGAAGGCTATGCATGGCTTAATTTCCTCAGGGAGAACGGATATGGTGGTATTCTTGCAGATGATATGGGTCTTGGCAAGACTTTGCAAACCATTACAATGCTGCTCAGAATCTATCAGGACGACAGCGGCAGTGTAAAGCGGAACGAGGGTTCCCTACCCCCATCTCTGATTGTGATGCCTACCTCACTGGTACACAACTGGCAGGCTGAATTTAAGAAGTTTGCCCCTGCACTTAAAATATACAACTTCACAGGGGGCAATAGGCTAAGATCCAAGAGTATAGGCCGGATTTTCAATCACTATCATGTGGTTCTGACATCCTATGGCATACTGAGAAATGATATCGAACTGCTTAAACATTGTAGTTTCCATTACTTTATCCTCGATGAAAGCCAGTATGTTAAGAATCCCAGCTCCAAGATCTATGATGCTGTCAAGCAGGTAGAGTCGCGCTACAGACTTAGTCTGACGGGTACTCCGATAGAAAACTCGCTGACAGACCTTTGGGCACAGATGAACCTAGTTAACAAAGGTCTGCTTGGTTCGCTTGCCTTCTTTAAGCGCAGCTTTGTGCAGCCTATTACCAGACAAAGTGATGAGGAAAAGGAGCTTAAACTCAAGAAACTGATACAGCCATTTTTGCTCAGGCGAAGAAAAGAGGAAGTTGCAAGAGACCTGCCTCCGCTTATGGAACAGACTCTTTATTGTGATATGACGGCTGATCAAAAGTCCTATTATGAGAAGGAAAAATCCGGGATTCGTAATACTATCTCTAAGATCTTTGAGGCGAAGGATGCTGATCAGACCAAACTATTGGCACTTCAGGCGCTCACCCGCCTGAGGCAGATAGCCAACCACCCCCTAATGGTTGACGAAACCTACGTAGGCTCTTCCGGTAAGTTTGAACAGATTGTTGATAACCTCGAGAGCATTGTTTCCGAGGGGCACAACGTCCTTGTTTTCTCTTCCTTTGTCAAGGACCTTGAGATACTTGAAAGAGCCTTAAAAGACAGAAAANTAACGTATTCAATGCTCACAGGTGCCACTCAGGAAAGACAAAAGGTTATTGAAGAGTTCAATGAAAAGGCTCCAATCTTCCTTATCTCTCTTAAGGCAGGGGGTGTGGGACTTAATCTTGTAAAGGCTGACTATGTCTTTATGCTTAACCCCTGGTGGAATCCGGCGGCAGAGGCACAGGCTATCAACCGCGCACACAGGATCGGCCAGACAAGGAATGTCTTTGTTTACCGCTTTATTTCAAGCGACACAATTGAGGAAAAGATAGCNAAACTGCAGCAAAGGAAGACTGAACTTGCGGATATGTTCGTCAACAGCAACAACCCACTTTCAGATCTTAGTAAGGAAGAGATTATGGAATTGCTTAGTTAAAAACATGAGTAGCTGACGGGATATGACCAGTGTCAGCAATAAGCGTTACCTCCCTGACCCATGAGGTTAGCAATATGAAATATTTGTGGCTTGATTATTGACAATTAGATAACAAATAAACGACTATGAAGTATATTACATTAGTAGTGGCTTTAGCAATTACCGGTTTTTCCGGATTAAGGGCACAGAATATTGAAACAAGGGAACTCGCTCCTTTTGAGAATTTGCGTATCTCGCGCGGGATTAATGTCACCCTTGTAGAAGGTGAAAGTCCAATGGCCGAGATACATATAGAGAATGCTCCGACAAGCGAGGTAGTAATCGAGCAAAACAGTAAGGAGCTCAGTATCCGCATGAAAGGTCGCACCTATGGCGATGAGGTAGCTGTAAACGTGTACCTTCATTTTCAGAACCTCAAAAATATCAATATCCTAAGCGGAGGCGGGCTTTACAGCCAGTGGGATATCGAACTCGAAAAATTGAGGATAGAGGCTGGCTTAAATACTGAGATAGAACTCCTTGAGTTGACTATCGGTGAACTAGAAATAAGTGCGGCTACTACAGAAATAGAACTGGCTGGTGAAGCCAATATCTTTCGCCTGAATGCTACGGNCGGCGCTGATGTAAAGGCTGGTGAGNTCCACGTTAAAGAAGCTGATATCCGAGCAAATACAGGAGCTGATATTGAGATTTGGGTAACAGAAAAACTGAAGGCAAGACTTGGTACCGGTTCGGAGCTTAAATACAAGGGTAACCCGCCGGTTGTTGAAAGTAGCCTAAGTCTGGGTGCAAAAATAGATGCAGTAGAAGATTTTTGGGATTAAGCCTATAGGCTTAATCCCTTTTTCTTGCTGCTTTCAATGTATTTAATAGCAGTGATGCTATTGTCATAGGACCAACTCCTCCGGGAACTGGAGTGATATAGCTGCACTTNGGTGCAACATGCTCAAAGTCCACATCACCTTTTAGTTTCCATCCGTTCTTAGTCTCAGGGGCATGTACTCTTGTTGTTCCCACGTCTATCACTACTGCACCTTCCTTCACCATATCTGCTTTAAGAAATTCAGGCACACCCAGTGCTGCAACGATAATATCGGCCTGCAGACACAGCTCCTGAAGATTTCTTGTACGACTGTGGCAAACAGTGACAGTGGCGTCACCAGGATTTCCTTTTAGCGACAACAGTATACTTAAAGGACGACCAACAATATTGCTACGGCCAATAACAACCACATGCTTACCACGTGTTTCCACGTTATATCGCTTCAAGAGCTCCATAATACCCTGCGGAGTGGCTGAAACAAAGGTGTCTGCACCTGTGATCATTCTGCCAAGGTTCTGCGGATGGAAACCGTCAACATCCTTTGCAGGATTTATTGCCTCGGTAACCTTTTCTTCTGAGATATGGACAGGAAGTGGCAACTGAACGATAAAACCGTCTATCTCCGGATCCTTGTTTAGCTTATCAACAGCTTCCAGGAGCTCCTCTTCAGTAACATTTGAATCAAACCTGACCAGGGTTGATGCAAACCCCACACTCTCACAGGCCTTTATCTTGGCCGACACATAAGTTTCACTTCCACCGTCATTGCCAACAAGAACAGCTGCCAGATGTGGCCTTCTCTTACCTCTGGATAGCATTTCCTTTACTTCAGCAGCTATCTCATCCTTTATTTGAGCCGAAGTCAGTTTTCCGTCCAATAGTTGCATCGTTCCCTTAGTTTAATAGTTATAAGATTANGGTCTGCGGCCTGGTTGCATTCCAGCAAGTGCTCTTGTGAGATTCTTTCCCTGACCTGCCATCTTCATGATCTTTCGTGTATCTTCAAACTGCTTCAACAGCCTGTTTACTTCCTGTATAGAGGTTCCGCTACCAGCAGCAATCCTCTTGCGGCGACTTCCATTGATAATAGCGGGATTGGCTCTTTCATCAGGGGTCATTGAGAATATAATAGCTTCAATGCCTTTGAAGGCATCATCATCAAAATCCATATCCTTGATGGCCTTGCCCATTCCCGGGATCATAGATGCAAGATCCTTAAGGCTACCCATCTTCTTGATCTGCTGGATCTGGGAAAGGAAGTCGTTGAAGTCAAACTGATTCTTCTGAAGCTTCTTTTGTAGCTTGCGGGCTTCTTCGGCATCAAACTGCTCCTGTGCCCTTTCAACTAGTGAGACGATGTCACCCATTCCAAGGATACGGTCGGCCATACGACTGGGGTGGAATACATCGAGTGCATCCATCTTTTCACCAGTACCTACAAACTTGATAGGCTTGTTTACTACACTTCTGATAGAAAGAGCTGCACCACCACGGGTATCACCATCAAGCTTTGTAAGCACAACTCCATCAAAGTCCAACCTGTCGTTGAATTCCTTGGCAGTATTTACAGCATCCTGACCGGTCATAGAGTCAACCACAAAGAGGATTTCATGAGGATCAACAGCCTTCTTGACGGCACTGATTTCATTCATCATCTCTTCGTCAACTGCCAGACGACCGGCGGTATCGATAATTACAACGTCACATCCCTTTTGTTTGGCATCCCTGATTGCATCTTTTGCAATCTGAACCGGATCCTTGCTGCCTTCCTGGGTAAAGACGGGCACTCCAATCTGTTCACCAAGTACCTGCAATTGGTTGATAGCAGCTGGACGATAGACGTCACCGGCAACAAGCATTGGCTTCTTGCCTCTTTTTGTCTTCAGGAGATTTGCAAGTTTACCTGAAAAAGTGGTTTTACCGGAACCTTGCAAACCGGCTATAAGGATAATTGAAGGATTGGCTTTAATATTAATATCAGTACTAACACCTCCCATCAGGTCGGTCAACTCATCGTGAACGATCTTGACCATCATTTGCTGAGGCTTTACGGCTGTAAGTACATCCTGACCCAGTGCCTTTTCCTTAACCGTTTCGGTAAAGGTCTTGGCTATCTTAAAGTTAACGTCAGCATCCAGCAATGCCCTGCGTACCTCTTTCAGGGTCTCCGCTACATTGATCTCGGTTATCTTGCCCTGCCCTTTTAGCAGTTTAAACGATCTTTCAAGTTTTTCCGATAGATTCTCAAACATCTTTACTCCTTTTAATTTCCGCAAAAATAGCAAAAATAATCTCTGACCTGCCAATCTCCGCAAATATTACTTGCAGTAAAGCAGACATATGATACTAGCGAATTTAAGCATTGAATAACGGTATGTTTTTATGATTTTCTTTGGACAAACAAGGCCTGCCTCTTATATTTACAATTGCGTCCTGTGCTTCAGATGATTTTAATTAGTGTCAGGATGCTAAGTTAAACCATAAATCCCTCTATTATGAGCAAAGAATCGGGCGCATCAGGTGCTATTTATTTCCTGGGTTTAGTAGGATCCGCAGTGTACTTTATTTCACAGGCCGTTGGGTTCTGGGCTGGAGTAATAGGCTTTCTCAAAGCCCTGGTATGGCCGGCCTTTTTAGCATATGAGTTATTCAAATACCTGGGTGCCTAAGACAGGCTGAAAAACTGCTGCACTCTTTGATCAGAAATTAGACAATAAGTGATGGGATGATTGATAATACCGGGGAAAGAGTATACGAAGGACTGGACATAATCGGGGATATCCACGGCTATTATGATGAGCTGATCGATCTGTTGTCAGCTATGGGCTATCATAAAGTCGGGGGTGTTTGGCAACACCCCCTCAGATGTGCTGTGTTTATTGGTGACTTCGTAAGCCGTGGTCCGGATACGCGTGGAGTGCTTGAAACTATAAGACTGATGACCGATAGTGGCTTTGCCTATGCCGTATTGGGTAATCATGAACTCAACATGATTGGCTATTTCACAAATGGCAAGGATGGCAGAGCTTTATACAAACCACCGGAATCCAACAAGAAGCAACTTGATGCCATTAAAGCACAGTTTACCGGCGAAAAACCGCTGCTCAAGAGCTACGTAAAATGGCTCAGAACACTCCCCTTTTATCTTGAATTTGATGGTCTAAGAATTGCGCATGCTTACTGGAGCGATGCTCATATTAGCCTTATATCCGATACTCTTGCCGGAGGGAAACTCAAAAAATGGATGATTAAGGAGATATTCTCAGGTAAGAGCAACTTTGCCCATGCTGTAAGGCAGACTACAAGGGGTATCGAACTCAATCTCCCTGATAATCTAATTATTAAGGATTCGAAGAATGTAAACCGTAAAAACTTCCGTATCAAATGGTGGGAAGAGCCGGATGGAAAGACCTTTAGAGAATTAAGTTTCGGGAACCGCTTCCTGCTGCCAGATTATACAGTTCCTCAACAGGTATTGCAACCATTTGAAGTTTATAATGAAAATGAACCGGCTTTTATCTTCGGACATTATTGCGCCGGACAGGATGCAGGGGTGTTAAGGGAAAATCTTTGCTGCATTGACGGATGCGTAGCCAACAAGGGAAAACTCCTGGCATACAGATGGGATGGCGAAAGAGTGCTAACACCAGCAAAGGTTACAAGTGCTCCGGTAGTGGTATGACTGTAATCATTAGAATGCTAAGGGAAAAAAGATATATTTGTACGAATTAGAATTGCTAACACTATAATAAATATGATTGGAAAAAGAGCTTTTGCTATTCTCCTTCTGACTGTTGGAGTGACGGGAGGATTTAACACTAGTGAGGCCTGCACAAATGTGCTGGTTACAAAGGGAGCCTCGGTTGACGGTTCAACCATAATTTCTTATTCAGCGGATTCGCATGATCTGTATGGTGAACTATATTACTGGCCCGGAAGGGAATGGCCTGAGGGTGAGATGCTAAACGTTTATGAATGGGATACCGGTAAATACCTTGGTCAGATACCACAGGCAAGGAAGACCTATACTGTTATTGGCAATATGAATGAACACCAGCTTACAATAGCCGAAACAACTTTCGGCGGACGAAGCGAACTGGTTGACACAACAGGTATTATTGATTACGGAAGTCTTATCTATATTACTCTGCAGAGAGCTCGTACCGCACGTGAAGCTATCAGCATTATGGCCGATCTGACTGAACAATACGGCTATTACAGTTCGGGAGAATCCTTCTCAATCGCTGATCCCAATGAAGTATGGATCCTTGAAATGATTGGCAAGGGTAGTGAAAATAAGGGAACTGTATGGGTTGCTGTAAGAATCCCTGACGGTTATGTGTCAGCTCACGCCAACCAGGCACGTATCACAACCTTCAACCGTAAGGATAAGGAGAATGTGATGTATTCAAAGGATGTTATAAAGTTTGCCAGTGAAAAGGGATACTTTGATGGTAAGGATGATGAATTCAGTTTTGCAGATGCATACGCTCCTCTTGACTTCGAAGCGGTTCGCTTCTGCGAAGCCCGTGTTTGGAGTGCCTTCCGAAATGTAAACTCGGAAATGGACAAGTATGTTGATTTCGCTTTGGGCAAATCTGATGAAAGACTTCCTTTGTTTATTAAGCCTGAAAAGAAGGTAAGCGTAAGGGATGTACAAAACATTATGCGTGACACCTATGAAGGCACTCCCCTTTCAATGTCACAGGATCCGGGCGCAGGTCCCTACTCTGCTCCTTATCGCTGGAGACCTCTGACATGGGAAGTTGACGGTGAGACTTACTTTAATGAACGTGCCATTGCAACGCAGCAGACAGGCTTTACCTTTGTTGCACAGATGCGTAGCTGGCTTCCAAATCCTGTAGGAGGTATCCTTTGGTTTGGTGTTGATGATGCCAATATGACCGTTTTTGTGCCGATGTACATGGGTATGACCTCTATTCCTGAAAACTATGCTCAGGGTGAGGCTGATCTGCTCACTTTCTCATGGAATTCTGCTTTCTGGGTATTCAACTGGGTTGCCAATCAGGCTTACAACCGCTACAGCCACATGATTACAGATATCCGCAAGGTTCAGACAGAACTTGAAGATAAGTTTGAACTCTACGGTCCCATTATCGATGAGGCAGCTGCCAAATTGTATAAGGCCAATCCTGAATATGCTAAGGCCTTTCTAACTGACTATAGCCATGAACAGTCACGCCAGACTGTTGAAAAATGGAAGAAACTTGGTGAATTCCTGATGGTTAAGTATCTCGATGGTAACCTGCATCCTGAAAAGAATGGTGTTTTTCTGAGAAATGAACATGGTAATCCTGCACATGCAGAATTCCCCGGTTACAGCCAGGATTACTACAAAAGAATTGTTGAAGAGACTAAGGATCGTCTAAAAGTACTTGACAAAAAGTACTACTAGTCCATCCTTTAGGCTTACTTAAATACACGGCCTTGAATCTTCGGATTCAAGGCCTTTTTGCTTTATTTTCCCTATTTTTGCAACTCAAAGTCTGATATATGAATTTATCTTCAATAGGGGAATTTGGCTTTATCAAAAGGTTTTCCGGTAAGTTTGACGACCTTCTCGGACCCGGGAGCACAGGCATTGGAGATGACTGTGCGGTGATTCCAGTGGAAGGGGACGGTGAACTTGTGGTAAGTACCGATATGCTAGTGGAGGATGTACATTTTCTACGGGACAAGATTAGCCCTTATGACCTTGGATATAAGTCACTGGCCGTTAATCTAAGCGATATTGCCGCTATGGGAGGCAGTCCTGTTGCTTCATTTTTGTCACTGGCAATTCCGCCTGATCTGGACCTTGAGTATATGGACTGTCTGCTTGACGGATACCATGATTTGAGCCGCAGATTCGCTGTTCCTCTTATGGGTGGTGATACAACCCGCTCTGGTGAGAAGCTGGTTATTAGCGTTACCATCCTTGGCAAGGTTGCCAAAGGCAGAGCTCGTCTTCGTTCAGGGGCCCAAACCGGAGATATAGTGGCTGTTACTGGCAAATTGGGTGATTCAGCTGCCGGACTTCATATTCTGCTTAACAGTTTGGGGTGTGAAGGAGTAAATGAGCAACTTGTTGCAAAACACACCAAACCGGAGCCCTGTGTTAAAGAAGGAAGCTGGCTTGCCACTCAGGATGGGGTAAATTGTATGATGGATGTAAGTGATGGTATTGCGTCTGATATTGGCCATATCCTTAACAGATCAGGTAAGGGAGCAGTCATAGACCTGAATGGCCTTCCTCTCTCAGATGAACTCAGAACTTTTTGTAGTGACAGACAGTTAGACCCGTATTATTTTGCGACTTCCGGAGGTGAAGATTACTGCCTCCTGCTGACTATTAGTAAGGATCTCTTTGATTCTGTTGCTAAAGCATATTCACGGGAGTTTTCAACCTGCCTCTATCCTATTGGACAAATTACAGATGGTAGTGAATTGACCTGGAAAAAGGATGGTAAAGTTCTTGCAAAAGGTCCCGGAAAAGGTTTTAGCCATTTCTGAATCTGGAATAGTTTGCATTTAAATATCTGGATAGACCTTTATTTCCGGGCTTACTGAATGGATGTTCTAATATTACAGTTCTTTTTTGCTGGATAAGACCTTTCCGCTTATATTTGTTAAATACTTCAGAAAAGGAGGGTTTGACCGAAATGAAAGCCTTAATAATTCTAGATCTTCAAAACGACTATCTTCCAGGTGGACCAATGCAAGTTCCCGGAGGTGACGAGATAATACCGGTTATAAACAATATTCAGAAGTACTTCAGGATTATTGTAGCAACCCGTGACTGGCACCCTGTCAACCATGGCTGCCTGGCATCCAATCATGACGGTCGTAAACCGGGTGATGTAATCAAACTGGCTGGTCAGAACCAAACTCTATGGCCGGATCACTGCATTCAGGGGAGTCCCGGTGCTGAAATCTCGCCCCTGCTTAATCAGGCACTGATAAGCAACTTTATCTTCAAGGGCAGCGACCCGGATATTGACTCCTACAGTGGCTTTTATGATAATGGTCATATGAAGGAAACCGGACTTCATGCCTATCTCAGAAGGAATGGCATAGCTGCTGTTTATATCTGCGGTCTGGCGGCTGACCGAGGTGTTTACAATACAGCAAAGGATGCTGTTCTCCTTGGCTATGAAACCTATGTTCTAACAGATGCAACAAGGGGTATGGATAATGCTGACACATTGAAAGCCTTTGAGGATCTCGAAAAACGTGGTGTTCATATTATTTCCTCATCAGAGATCAGTTAAGATCTAGTACCAAACCGTCATAAGCCAATTCGACATTAGCCGGAAGCTTTGCATTTATTTCGTCATGGAGGCCCAGTTGGTGACTTATATGCGTGATATAAGCCTTCTCCGGTCTGATCTCTTCAATGAGCTCAAGTGCCTGCTTAATGTTGAAATGCGATATATGCTCCTCAAAGCGCAGTCCGTCAACTATCAGCACTTTTGTCCCTTTTAGCTTGGCGTATTCATCATGTGGTACAAAATTAGTGTCGGTCAGGTAACTAAAATCCCCCACTCTGTATCCAAGGACAGGTAACCTATGATGCATAAGCCTGACAGGTACTATTTCAACACCTTCCATTGTAAACGGCTTATCATCAATTGCTTGAAATTCTATATCAGGAAGGCCTTCATACTTAGTCTCGGTAAATGCATACCAGAAATCATGCTTTAGTACCTCTATGACGGGTTGTTCGGCATATATACGCACAGCCTTTTTGTTTAACCAGTTGAAGGCTCTCAGATCATCCAAACCTGCAGTATGGTCGCGATGTGAATGGGTCATCAGTATCCCGTCCACATGTCTGATATCGTTGTTTAGCATCTGCATCCTGAAATCAGGACCAATGTCGATTACTATATTCTTATCTCCGACCTGAATTAATACGGAAGGTCTAAGCCTTTTATCTTTCGGATTACCTGAGGTGCAAACCTTGCAACGACAGGCAATCATGGGAACCCCCAAAGAAGTTCCCGATCCCAATACAGTAACTCTTAGTTTCACAAAGCCAGCGTTTCAGGCTAAATTACAAGATTATCCCTAAATCTGTTCAGCTAGTGCTTAATATTTACTGTGGAGAATTATACTTGAGGGACTAATGAGCCATGGTACGATAACGCAAAAGTGCAGCTCTGATGAAGAAAACTAAATCTTCGATTTTCTTGTAACCTAATTGTCCCTGTCAGAAATCCTTTACCCTTGCAAGTACAGTCTCAAAGCGGTTGCGTTTCTTGTTTTCACTGGCGAACTGCATGGGAACATAGTAGCCATTATAGCCTGACGCCATGCCATTCTCCCACTTTTCAACAAGGATACGTTGCTCAGTATTATCAAAAGCGGCTCTGTAGTCTTTTTGAAGTTTAGCAGCCAGTTCATGCATCCTGCGGCTTCTCTCAGTCTTGATCTTCTCGTTGACTTGTTCCGGCATCCTTGCAGCCCTTGTATTCTGCCTTACTGAATACTTGAAAATATGCATATGGCCAAAACCGACCTCCTTGGAAAGTNTCATCGTATCGGCAAATTCCTGTTCGGTTTCCCCGGGGAAACCGACTATAACATCTGTGGTAAAGTTAAACAGAGGATCCTTTTTCCTTACGTTTTCAACTATTTTCATGTAATCCTTCACAGAGTACATCCTGCGCATCTGCAGCAGGATACGGTCACTTCCGCTTTGCAGGCACAGGTGAAGGTGAGGTGCCAGTTTGGGATGCCCTACAAGACTGAAGAAATGGTCATTAAAGCGGTCTGGTTCGATAGACGAAATCCTTACCCTGAAATCCCCTTCAACATCAAGTATTTGTTCAAGCAAACCTGAAAATCCCAATCCCTCATGGTTATACCTGCTGATATTAACCCCGGTCAGTACTATTTCCTTTGCACCTTTTGCAACCACATCCCTCACATTCTCGAGTACTTTTTCGGAAGGCCTGCTTATAGCCCGCCCCCTTACAAAGGGGATGATACAGAAGGTACAGAAGTTATCGCAGCCATCCTGTATCTTGACCAGGCTGCGGGTATGAAACATCTCAGTAAAGGACTGATAACTGAAAAGGTCGAAATCTTTGTCTGAAAGTACTGGTGAACCACCCTTCAACAGTGAGTCTACCGAATGAAAAATGGCGCTCTTGGCCTTGTTGTTTATTATTGTAGCATTGGGAAATTTCTGCTGCAACTGGCCTGCATGACTCTCTGTCATGCAGCCTGTTATGATCATCCTGGCACCCGGATTTACTCGTGTAGCGTGACTTATGGCCTGTCTTGACTTCTGATTACTCTGGTTGGTTACCGTACAGGTGTTTACAACTACTATATCAGCGTTATGTTCCTGCTCGGAGACCTCGTATCCGTTATCCTTAAACTGGGCAGCAAGTGCATCCATCTCATACTGGTTGAGCCTGCATCCCAGGGTTCTAAATGCTACTTTCATTATTCAGCCTTCCTTATTTTAAAGCTTATCCAAGCTGTAAAGCTTCCACTCCAACTAACTCGCCTTCAGCACTAAAGGGTCGTACCGAATCAATCCTTACATCAACAAACTTTCCAACCAGACTCATGTCATCCGATTGAAAGCGCACTATTATCTTGCCTTCTGTGTGACCGCTCAGATACCCTTCCTTACGGTCCGTTCCTCGTACTAACACACGAACTGTTTTATCCTTCAGGTGTTTTGTATATTCTATGGCTACCTTCTCAAGATCCCTGCTAAGCACTGCATAACGCTGTTTTTTTACTGCAATGGCTACATCGTCAGCCCAGGCATAGGATGCAGCACCGGGACGAGGTGAATACATTGCAATATAGGCCATGTTATATTTAAACTCGTACATTGCCTTACGGGTGTTTTCAAACTGCTCATCAGTCTCCCCGGTAAAGCCAACTATAATGTCGGTAAAGAGTGTGGCCTGTGGAACTAACTCCCTGATCCAGCCTACTACCTCACGGTAGCGGTCCATGCTGTGCTTACGGTTCATCCTTATTAAAACCTTGTCGTCGCCCGACTGAACCGGCAGGTGTATCTGCTTGGCAAGTGAACGTCTCCTTGCAATGGCTTCAATTACATCACGCTTCATATCCCTGGGGTGCGGAGAGGTAAAGTAAATCCATACCTCCCTGCCTGAATTATCGGCCATCTCTCCAAGCTGGTCTATAAGTTCTGCAAAACTTAATTCAGCACCCTTCTTGTCCAGACCATAGGAGTTTACATTCTGACCAAGCAGGGTGATACTCTTGTATCCACGTGCTATCAGATGCTTTGCTTCCTCAAGGATATCTACAGAGTGACGACTTACCTCACGTCCGCGGGTGTAGGGAACTGCACAAAAGGTGCAAAACTTATTGCATCCGTTTTGTATGGGAATAAATGCCTCGAAATCACTATTGTAGATTGGAGTCACCTCCCAGGTTTGTGGAGGTGCTGCTACCTTGGAAACTGGCTTTAGTCCGGCAAAATTGAGTTTCTCAGCCGGAGTGGCCGGGCGGGCCACTTCCTTCATCTCCTCAGAGTCAACTACAGGATTATTGGATATGGGAGTAGTAACACCATACTGACTCAGCATTGCCGGGAAGGATGCCAGCTCCTTCATATCAAAGACAAGGTCAAACAGCTTCAGGAATTTCTGCTGGTCATCAGGCAGGATACAACCAGAAACAAAGGTGATAAGATTCTTCTTATTCTTCCATTTGTTCCACTTTGCTATCTTTGAATATACCTTGTCTATGGCCTTCTGCCTGACAGAACAGGCTATTATTCCTATAATATCAGCATCCTCTTCCTTTTCAGTCTGAACATAACCCAGTTTTGCCATTATTGCCTGCACGCGTTCTGCGTCGGCATGGTTCATCTGACAACCCAATATCACTAAATGGTACTTCATATTCCTGATGCTAAGTCAATTTATCTGCACTGCAGTCTACATTTTACTATGTGAACTGCGCTTCCCGTATCCGGACTGGTCTTAGTCCCTTAGGTATGAGCTTCTAACTACTTTCCTAAGTCAAACAGACTCTGCCATGTTAAAAATATACTTCCGTGAATACATTTTCCGAATTAACACCTTGTTTTTCAAGGATATCAAACACATCATGTATCATATCACAGTTCCCGCAAAGATAACACAAAGTATCGGGACTTACGGGGTTTTCACTGAGGTACTCTGTTACCCTTCCATGAAAATCGCCACTGGCATCTCTTGAGGTGCAGGCAAAGTACCTGTCTCTGGGATAACTGTTCTTCTCATAAGTCTCAGTTGCAAATCTTACTCCGTGTATAATCCTGTAATCCAGATGTGGGTAGGAACGTACAAAACTGTGAAATGGAGATATCCCGGTTCCGCTTGCAATAAACAGAAACTTAGATTTCTGTATATCTGCCTCATTTAGGGTAAAATAACCCACAGCATCATTTACTACAACACTGTCACCTGCTTTCAATCGTGCTAGTGATGGGGAAACCTGGCCNAGACTAATCTCCCTTACTAGAATTTCCAGGAAATCATCATCTACTCCACTATATATTGAATACTCCCGTGTGTTTATTCCATTTGGCGGTCCTACCTGGATATGCTGACCGGGCACAAATTCAAGTCCGTTACGTTCAAACTTCAGTACAAAGGTTGAATCAGTTAAAACCCTCTTTTCAAGTATTGTATGCAGGTTAAATAGTCGTTTACGCATTTTGTTNTCTCCTTAAGCGGTGCAAAAATCGCTATTTTTGGAATGAGTTCAAAGTAAATAAAGGTTTTTGTATCCACTTATCCTAAACGCCAATCCATACTGACCGGATATATGGTAGGTATGGAATAACATGGTGTTAATCAGGTAGGAATATTAATATCAAAGGGTCGCTCTTTATTTCCGCTCACAAAAGTTTGGTGCCATCCCTACAGAAGAAATATCTTTGATGTCCAAACACGACAAAAATGAAAGGCAAACTCTATCTGATACCCAATACTCTCGGCTCTCAGGAAACTAACCATGTAATACCTGAGGTTGTTGCTGCAAGGGCAGTAACACTAAAACACTTTGTTGTAGAAGACCTCAGAAATGCAAGACGTTATCTTAAACTGCTTGACAGGAACATGGATATAGACGGATCTCAGTTTTACACTCTCAACAAGCATAGCACAGAAGAGGAATGGACAGGATATCTGAAGCCTATGAAGGAAGGTCATGATATGGGACTGATTTCAGAGGCTGGCTGTCCTGGAGTTGCTGATCCGGGTGCCGAACTGGTAAGACTGGCCCATGACAATGGCTTTGAGGTAGTGCCTCTTGTTGGTCCTTCTTCCATCCTGCTTTCAATTATGGCCTCTGGGATGAATGGACAAAGCTTTGCCTTTAATGGCTATATACCAATCAAAAAAGATGAACGTGTGAAGGCTCTTAAAAGGCTTGAAAACAGATCAAGAGCTGAGCATCAGTCACAGGTTTTTATTGAAACTCCCTTTCGTAATATGCAGCTGCTGGAGGATATCCTGGTGGTATGTTCACCTCTTACCCGACTGTGCATAGCCTGCGATGTGACACTGCCTGATCAGTTTATAAGGACAAAAACCGTTGGAGCATGGAAATCTGCTTCCCTGCCTGATCTGCATAAAAAACAGGTAGTATTTATAATACAGGGATAAAAGTGCATTGCCTAAAACTATGGTTCCGCTAGCAGATGTAGTTTGTAGCAAATCAATTTATTGTAACTGCGGATAAACTCTGCAATCAGGTAAAAAAAACAACTTGCTTAAATTGAAAAAGAGGTTGCCCTTAATTGGACAACCTCTTTTTTATGACTCAGAAGGCCGGGGTCTGCCCCTCCCTTCAGTCTTATTTNAGTGTATTAAGAAACTCTGTTACGTTTTTCTCTATTCTTGCACTTACGTTATGTGCATCAGCCTTTTGGAACTTTTCACCGGTAATTTGTTCGAAGAGTTCAATATAACGCTCAGATACTGAAGCAACAAACTCCTCACTCATCTNAGGAACACTTTGTCCTTCCTTGCCCTGGAAACCGTTAGCTATAAGCCATTGGCGAACAAATTCCTTTGAAAGCTGCTTTTGCTCCTCTCCCTTCTCAAGGCGTTCCAGATATCCTTCTTTGTAAAAGTAACGTGATGAATCGGGAGTGTGAATCTCGTCGATTAAGTAGATCTTGCCGTCTTTTTTACCAAACTCATACTTGGTATCAACAAGGATAAGACCCATCTTATCGGCCATCTCTGTTCCCCTCTTAAAGAGCTCACGGGTATATTTCTCCAAAAGGATATAATCTTCTTCGCTTACAAGTCCCTGACTAATAATCTCCTCACGGGAAATATCAAGGTCGTGTCCTTGATCTGCCTTGGTAGTAGGTGTAATAAGTGGCTGATCAAACCTCTGATTTTCCTTCATGCCGTCAGGCATTGGAACTCCGCAAAGCTGCCTTTTGCCAGACNTATACTCACGCCAGGCATGACCGGTAAGATAACCACGTATTACCATTTCTACCTTGAAGGGTTCGCAGATATGTCCTACAGTAACCATNGGATCAGGCATACCAATCTTCCAGTTTGGCACAATATCAGCAGTGGCATCAAGAAACTTACCTGCTATCTGATTCAGCACCTGTCCTTTATAAGGAATACCCTTTGGAAGTACCACGTCAAAGGCTGAGATCCTGTCGCTTACTATCATCACCAGGTATTTATTGTCGATGTTGTATACGTCACGAACCTTACCGGTATACAGTGACTTCTGCCCGGGGAATTTAAAGTTGCTCTTTACAATTGC
>JGI24709J26583_10001452_pt1 | contig 20086 bp, 14 predicted proteins | sample BioPla2DNA1_FD_26583 | JGI IMG/M metagenome (IMG submission 26583) | reverse complement strand
CCTCTACATATAATATATTCCTAAACATGTTATCGGATCTTTGAAGCAAATAAATAATGCTTTTAACAAAAAAGACTGCCTTATTATAAAGCAGCCTCTTACTATAACCATATTTGTTGTTGTATTCACAAATACTATCTTCTATAGTTAGTTGTCTCCATTCTTTCAGTTTCAAGAATTTCAATATTATCAAGTACTTTTCCTGTACCAAGTGCAACACAGGAAACCGCATCTTCAGCAATTAAAACATTGATTCCTGTTCTTTGTTGAATAAGCTTATCCAACCCGTAAACAAGGCTGCCGCCACCCGTCATTACAATACCTCTGTCGCTAATGTCGGCCGACAATTCGGGAGGTGTTCTTTCAAGCACTGAATGCACCGCGTCAATAATACTTGAAACAGGCTCTTCTAATGCCTCCATTATTTCCGATGAGGTGATCTCTATGTTTCTTGGAAGACCAGATACTAGATTTCTACCTCTTACATTCATTACTATTTCTTCAGGCCTTGGATATGCTGTACCTATTTGCATTTTCAATTCTTCAGCGGTACGCTCTCCAATCATAATATTGTGCTTCTTTCGCATGTATCTAACAATTGCCTCGTCAAACTTATCACCAGCGATTTTTGTAGATGTACTTACAACAGTTCCACCCAAAGAGATAACGGCTATGTCGGTTGTACCACCACCGATGTCTACCACCATGCTACCGCACGCTTTTGTAATGTCAATACCTGCACCAATGGCTGCAGCAATAGGTTCTTCTATAAGATATGTCTTTCGTGCACCTGCCTGAATAGCAGCATCTTCAACAGCACGCTTTTCAACCTCCGTGCCTCCGCTTGGAACGCATATCATAACTCTGGGTTTAAACAGCTTAAACAAACTGTTTTTACACACCTTGTTTAAGAAATATTTTAGCATCCGTTCAGTTACTTGATAATCTGAAATAACACCATCACGCATTGGTCTGATAGCAACAATGTTTCCAGGTGTTCTACCAAGCATTTTACGGGCTTCCTCACCCACTGCCAGCATCCTATTTGTGTTTCTATCAATTGCTACAACAGAAGGTTCTCTAAGAACAATGCCCTTTCCTTTTATATAAACTAAGACTGACGCGGTTCCTAAGTCAATACCAATATCAAGTCCAAGACCCAATGAAGACAACCCCTTATCATTATGTATTTTTACATAGAACAAGTAAATTTATTATTCCCACGAATAACTACATGCAGACATATTCCCCACAGTAATTATAACGTAGCACAAAACCTCCCCACCACTTTGTATATTTATCATAGGGTTGAAAAACATGCGATGGGAGGATCTCTTTTTATATTACCATAATTGTAACAGATTGCAAACGTTTTTAATTTCTATTTGCTCCTGAAACAAAAAAAGGGCAAAGAGTATCCTGCAAGTTGTTAGAGACTTTGTAAGTAGTAATATTAAATTGTCTGTTATATGCGCAAAGAGTATCCCGACAGCAGTTAGAGACTCATTATGAACTCATCAATAAATAGATGTCGGCTCAGTTATGTTGTTAACAACAATAAAAATCCCTTTATATACCAATATATTATATATCATACTCATGATTGGAGATATCATAATCAATAAAGTTATGACTCTATATAAGTTGTGGTGCAACAACTTTGAGATTTGCATTAAAAGCCTGTATCTTTTGCTATTTATGGATACAGGCTTTTGCTTAATTGCTTCGGTGTGAAAGTCAAGTTGCAATAACTGCCACATAATGCTAGTCCTTTAGAACATCACAACCCCAGGTAATAAATGACCTAATACGCAAAAACATAATGGTAGTCCTTTAGTAATACTGGTGTTGCCTTCACGTGGTTGTACGAGTTGTCTTTTATTTGCGCTCTATATCATACCAATCCATTGGGCTTTTTTATTGTCGCGCGTGAAAACTGGTATAACCTCTAGAGGTGCTTCAACAAGAATAGATTGTCCTCCATCATATTCTTTCCCATCGTGTAGATTAGTCCACTTAGCTCTCTTGGGTAAATACACCTCTCTACTAGTCTTATTTTCATAAACTATTGGTGCCACTAAAATATCACTTCCGTACATATATTGATCTTTCAACTCCCAGCATTTTTCATCTTCGGGGAATTCATAAAACATAGTACGCATAACAGGAGTACCATCTTCATGAGCTTGCTTCATAAGTTCACGAGTATAAGGTCGCATAACTTCCCGAAATTGCATATACTTCTTTAAAATCTCATAGGCTTCATCCCCAAAACTCCAAACTTCGTTTTTGCTGCCGGTAAATAGCGCTGGGCGTCCATCTTTACCGTATAGTTTTGTTTGAGGTTTTCTATCGCCATGCAATCTCATAACGGGACTAAATGTTCCATATTGGAACCATCTTACTAACAGCTCTCTAAAGCCCTCATCATCAGGGTCTCCACCATGGAATCCTCCAATATCAGTTGTCCACCACGGAATACCACATATGCCCATATGCAAACCAGCACATATTTGTTTTCGAAAATCATCATAGCTAGAGTGAATATCACCTGACCAAACTAAAGCACCATACCGTTGACTTCCTACCCAGGCACATCGAACAAGATTTATGATGTTTTCTTGCCCTTCTTCTTTCATGCCGTCATAGAATGCTCTGGAATACACTTGCGGATATATATTGCCGATTTGAACATTTGGGCCTATATGGTATCTGTAGTTATCAAAATCATATACACTAAATTCAGGTTCTGCTTCATCAAGCCAGAAGATTTTAATGCCATAATCATGATAATTCTTTTTGCATTTTTCCCAAACGAACTCTCGTGCTTCTGGATTTGTTGCATCGAAAAAGTTACTGTAGCCGCCAAAAAGCATGCTAATATTTACGCCCATCTCCGGCTTTACTAGTAGGCCTTTGTTTCTCATTTCTTCATAGTTTTCACTTTCAAGATCAACCTGAGGCCANACTGAAACCATTAACTCAATACCCATTTCTTTTAGTTCGTCCACCATGGCTTTTGGGTCTGGGAAAAATTCTTCATCAAACCTGAAGTCTCCCATTTTAGGCCAATGGAAAAAGTCACACACAATAACATCAATTGGGAGGTTTCTTCGCTTGTATTCACGAGCCACCTCTAATAGCTGTTCCTGATTATAATATCTTAGTTTACATTGCCAAAAACCCAAACCATACTCTGGCATCATAGGAACCTTACCAGTAACATCAGCATATGCCTCTACTATCTCTGCAGGTGTATCTCCTGCCGTAATCCAATAATCCAATTGTTTTGTGCTTTCTGCATACCATTCAGTTTTATTTCTTGCAAAATTTGCTCTTCCTATGGCAGGGTTATGCCATAAAAAGCCATACCCAAGACTGGACAACACGAAAGGAACACTTGCTTGGGAATTGCGATGTGCAAGCTCAAAGCTACAATTTTTTATGTCTAAAATCTCTTGTTGGTACTGCCCCATCCCATATAGTTTTTCATCTTCATTGCTCTCAAAAGACATAGTCAGACGAAAATCTCCACCAATAATGGGTTTAAATTTGCGAGGTGTTAAATTGAGAGCCCCCTGTTGCCCTATTTCCCGAAGCAGCAAGTCTCCTTTATCATTGTAAAAACTAATCTGACAATTTTGGGACCAGCCTACTTCCCTTATTACAGCACGTATTTTCCCATTTGTTATGGTTGCTTCATCCTCAGACATCTCAATCTGAGCATCTACTTGCTCTGCGGGCAAAAGTGCAAAATCAGTATCCATTATTTCGCCCATCATTCTGGAACGGACTCTAAAACTGTTGCGTCCCCATGGTTCAATAACTAACTTTTCCCCATTCATTTTCCATATAATCTGATTTTTCTCTTTGGATATTATACCCATCTTAATCTTCCTTTCTTATATCAAATAATCTTAGAACCTCCAAGGTTACATTCATTTCAAATTTCATTTTTTTGCTTTCTCGTAATACTAAATAGCTTTAAAACCTTAATAATTTGTTATATCGCTCGCTTAAAATACTGAACATATAAGCTGGTCATTTTTCATTCAAAATTTTTTCTGAATTCTCCCGGTGTTGTCCCCTCTTGTCTTTTAAATGCACGATTAAAGCTGTTTGCATTTGTATATCCAACTTTCGTAGCTATTTTATCAATGGATAAGTCAGTCTTTAATAATTCTTTTGCATGACGGATTCGGATCCTTTCTAAATAAGATGAATAATTTTCCTTTGTGTTATTTTTAAAGTAATGGCTAAAATTAGAGTATGTTGTATTGTACTTACATGCCATATGCTGTAATGATAGATTACAATCAGAGTAATTGTCTTCAAGATATAGGATAATCTCAGATATATCCGGCAACCCTTCATTTGAGCTCTTTATATCAACCCTCATTTTATTGGATAAAACTTGGTAAAGCTCCTCTAAGTCCATTGCTGCAGTTAACACATCAAATTTTTTCATTTCATGAATATCATAAATAAAACTTTTATCAACACCGTGCTTTTTCAATTCCTTTATTAACAGATTATAAACTGTTATATATACCGTTCGGAGTTTAAATACATTTTTTATCTTGGTTTTTATTAATTTAATTATGTTATCCATTGAAAATCGCATTTGTTTCGTATCATTTCGATATATTGCTATTTCAAGACTTTTTACATAATCAAAGAAGCAAATCAAATCGTAATTGCCTACTAGATCTATTTCATCATAGAACAAGATAGAAATATCGTCTTCCAATATTGCATTTTCTAGGGCAACAAGGCTAAAAATATAGGCTTTGTTTGCATCATACACATCCTCAACAGTACCGACCCCTATTTTCACATTGTTACCAGTTGGAGAAAGCATTGAATAAATCTTCTCAAAATATTGTTTAATATCATCTTCTTCATCAAAAGTCAGTATTAGTATAAAATCTTCATGTCTAATTCCTTTTATTAAGTATCCTGAAGACAAATCAGAATTCATTTTGAGTAATTCGTTAAATCCATTTAGTAACTGTAGGGTATTCCTATCTACTGCATAAAAGGTTAAGCAGCAAACCTTCTCTTTAAGAATTATATTGTAATCGCGAGCTTTATCAATCAAATTGGCTCTATTATCAATATTTCCATTAACAAATTGAATTAGAAAATACTCAGAAACAATATTCTTATTCAATAAAATTCGGTTAACCAATTCCTTGTTCTCATTCTGAAGGTTTAGTATAGCCTGGTGAATAAGCTGAAAATCATCAATACTATCTTGCTCTTCTGATATTTTACTTAGAATATGCTTCTTTATTATATTAATTGGTCTGTAATTCAATCTCATAGATAAGCATATTATAATTAAACAGACAGCAACTATTAAAAATACAAGAAACAGAGTGTCTATCTTGGTTTTATTAAGCTCACTTAGAAGTTCCTCAACCGGTGTCAAGCTCACATATGTAAAAGAAGGTGAATCGGATTTCAAAACCGAAATAATATATTCAATTCCTAGTAAGTTTGATTGCAGAACCCCATCTGAATCGAAGTCTTCCAACAAAGAAAAGAAATCCTCTGAGTATAGATATTCCGCATCCTCTTTGTTAACAATAGGAACATTGTTATTATCTAAAATAACAATGTTTCCATTATGAGCTTCAAACTCATTATTTATAAACGGGAAAAAACTTTTTTCTTCCACTACTATCATTAAAACTGAATAAGGTATATTACTCCCTAACGGAATTGGTATGATAAATGTTACCGCATTAATTCTATTTCCATACGGAAGTATTACTGTTTCCGAGGGACGAATTTCCAAGTTAGTCACCTGACTCAAAAAGCTTAAAATATCCCCTTGTTCCCAATCTTTATAATAAAAACTACTCCCTTTTTTCCCAAAATCCTCTCCATTGATTGTTCCAGAATGTGAATAAAATTTTCCATTGGAAGCACTATATAAAAAAGCTCTTTCTATAAAGGGATTAGTACCGAGTATTTTTCTCATCTCCTGCATAATTAATAATGTATTAAATTCGCTATTTTTAAAGAATAAATTACTTGTTACATCTCTGTCTAAATGTATAGCAGATGCACAATTAAATAAGGCATTTACTTGTATGCTTACGTAGTCATTTATTTGTGACAATAGCACTGTTTCGGAGTTTTGGGCTTCCTTTTTTATTATATCTGTAGTTTTTGGATAAAAGTAAAACAATATCATGAATATGGGCAACAGGAAAACAAGCATATAAGAAATAAGATATTTGATAAAGGTTTTCTTTTTTATCAACTTCTCTCGTAAGCTACACATCATGTGCTCCCTTCGAATCTATGCTATCTCCCATCTTTTTTTATTATATCATGGTTATGCAAATTCATGATATGATCGAGCTTGTGCATTTTTGCGCTAGCAAAATAAATTTCACGTACATAAGTTACGACTGAGGATATAATAGCCTCACTTGTAAAATTATTATATCCTGTCTACTGCTTTATGTTAAGCAGTAGACAGGTGTAAACTAAAAATTATTTATGTTCGTATAATTGAATTATTTAATTAAGTAAATAATTTTACTTCCCGAGATATTTGTCGTAATACCCTTGATATATCTCTTTCATCCTGGAAAGACCCATGGATTCCAGTTGATTCAAGTAAGATTCCCATTCTGCGTCAACATTACCTTCTATAATCCACTGAGCCCATTTTATATCTACCATTTTTAATATATCAGTTTTAATAATAGATATTTCATTCATATCGTCTTTAGAGAATTTTAGGATAGGTAGCATATCTGCGCTTTTTGGAAAATATGGTTCATATAACGCATCATGATCCACACGTTGAGTAATTGACTCAGGTGCAATTATTCTTTTATCAAGTTCAGGGGATACATACATTAGGCCTGCATCAACCAATGCATTCGTCCACTTCCACTCATCGGCTCCCATTCCATCTTGTGGTGGAAGAACTATGTACTTATCGCCTTGTTTTTCCAAACATAAGTCAAGAGAACCATAGTAACCTTGTGCTGACATTTCCTCTGTATAAAACCCGTCCAACCACTTTATTGTTGTCTCTGGATTTTTATTCTTTGTTGTTATCTGTGCGACATTGTTTAGATATTTTGTTCTGGCAGGGTGTGCCGGCCAAATTGGATCTATTCCCTTTTCAGCAGCTAGTGGCAACAAAACTTCATAGTCTTTGGCATATTCAGGTCCAAATCTGTCTTCGAGTGACCATCCCATAGTAGAACCGACAATTTGATAATCCGGATCTTTAGATTTTGCTTGGAATTGAGAGTAGTCCTGTGTAAAGACCTCTTGATTAATTAACCCTTCACTATAGAGTTTGTGCAAATATGAAACCAGTTTTTTATAATCTTCTGTTTCTGGTAGAAAAACAAATTTCCCATCTTTCGCAGATGTCCAATCTCCTGAGAAATCTTCTGCATAGTTTCCATAAGCACCGATCATACTCATAGCAGTAAATAATCCTCTTTCAGGCGCCCAATCAAATGGAATTTCATCCTGCTTACTATTTTTGTTAGGATCTTGCTCCTTGAATGCTTTTAATACGTTATAGAACTCGTCAAATGTAGTAGGAGTTTCTAATCCCAACTCATCTAACCAAGCACCATTGATAGAATGGATGTTAAAGCTGTTAGGTCTGTGTGGAATTATAGAAGGTAGCCCATATATATTCCCATCATTTGCAGTAGCCAGCGCTTTAGTATCTGGTTGTTCTTTGAACATTCTTGTAATGTTTGGTGCATGAGAATCAATCAAGCCGTTTAATGGCAAAAACACATTAGAGAATGTAGAAATATCACTGTCATTTATACCCCATCCAATAAACGCATCCGGAACATCTCCACTAGCAAGTACTGTGTTTTTCTTTTCATCCCATCCACTTCTGACTTGCTCCCAAGTAATGTTAACACCAATTTCCTCATTAAGCTTGTTAAACATCGGTATTTCATCAAGATCTTTAGTCCATGCGTGTGTAATTGCTATCACTCTTAATGATACTGATTCTGATGATACATCTTGCCCCTTTGTTGAACCTTTCGCATCTCCATTGCCAGGAACTGAGTTAGTACCAGAGCAACCTGCCAATATTGTTGCAAGTATCAGCAATGTCAAAACCGTAGAAATAAGAATACTTTTTTTTCTCATTTAAAATACCTCCTTAATATATTTTTATAAACCTGTTAAACAGGATTATAAGCACAAGAATTAGCCTTTTGAATTAACCTTTTAGGGAACCAATCATGACTCCTTTATCAAAATACTTTTGAATTAGTGGATATATTACAATAATTGGTAGTGTCGAAACTACTATTACACCATATTTCACAAGATCGGCTTTCTGCTGCACGCTGCCCTCTGCTGAAGCACCAGAGCCTAACTGACCTGAAGCATACGCTTGATTTCTTGTAAGAATATCTCTTAAAACCATTTGAAGCGGATACAGTCTATCCTCACGTAAATACATTAATGCTTTGAAATATTCATTCCAGTAACCAACAATGTAATAAAGTGAAATAACAGCAAGTATGGCTTTTGAAAGAGGGAGAACAACTTTAACGAAAAACTGAATATTTGAGCATCCATCGAGTTTTGCAGCCTCTAGCAATTCACCAGGTATGTTATTTTGAAAAAAGGTACGACTTATAATGATATTATAGACATTTACTGAAAATGGAATCAGCATCACCCATATCGTATTATCTAAATGAAAGTTTTTAACAGTTAAATAGGTTGGGATTAACCCACCATTGAAAAACATTGTAAAAGTGAAGAAAAGCATAAGAAACCCACGTGCTTTAAAATCTTTTCTTGAAAGGGCATATGCCGCTGGCATTGTGAAAAGCATACTTATGAGCATACCTCCAATGGCATATATTAATGTATTTTTATAACCCACCCAAATTCTTGAGTCCTTCATAATTTCCTTATATCCCATCAATGTAAAACCTTTTGGATATAACCAAACATTCCCATTCGCTACGGATGAAGGATTACTTACAGATGCAATAAACACAAAATATACAGGATATATAACGACTACAACAATAATTATGCAAATCAATATAATCAGAAAACTAAACACAAAATCATTATTTCGTTGCTTCAATTCAACTTCCTCCTACCATAGACTAATATCACTTGTTTTTTTAGAGATAAAATTTACGAATACAAGAAATACAAAATTGATCATAGTATTAAACAAACCTATTGCTGAAGCATAACTTATTTGATTTGACATAATACCAATTTTGTAAACGTATGTTGATATAACTTCCGAAACAGGAAGGTTCATACTGTTTTGCATCAAATAAACCTTTTCAAACCCAATATTCATAATATTACCTGAATTCAATATTAGTAGGATAATAATAGTTGGAACAAGACTAGGGATATCAATCATAATCAATTTTTGCCATCTGTTTGCTCCGTCCACTTCCGCAGCCTCATACAGGGTTGGATCTATTGCCGATAACGCGGCTATGTATATAATGCTGTTCCAGCCAGAGTGCTGCCAAATATCCGACAATACATAAATGGACCTAAAGTATTTTGTTGCTCCCATAAAATTAATAGGATCAAGGCCGAAGCTTCTATATACATGCCCAACAATGCCTGATGAAGGAGAAAGGAAGATGGATAGCATTCCTACCAAAACTATAACCGATATGAAGTGCGGCATATAGGAAACAGTTTGTATGAATTTCTTAGCTTTAGCTTTTTTAATTTGATTAATAAATAGCGCCAGTATTATAGGAACGGGAAATCCTGCTAATATTGAGTAGAAGCTTAAAAAGAATGTGTTCTTTATTAAATCAGTAAATTGAAATGAATTAATAAATTTAGTGAAGTACTTCAGCCCTACAAATTCACCACCCACAAATCCTTTTGATGGATCGAATTCCCTGAATGCAATTTGGACTCCATACATTGGAATATAATTAAATAGAAGGATTATTATCACTGCTGGTAAAACAAGAATATATAATTCATAATAATCTTTTATATGTTTTACAACCTTTTTGTAATGTGTGTACAATTTTTAAGTGCCCCCCTACTGTTTTTATGTGCATATTGTACATAGAGTCATCAATGGTGTAAACATTTAATATTTTAATTGGTACAGTTTTTGAATATTTAACCTACTTTTGTACATATTCAAATTCTGTATGGTATTCAAATAATGCAGGGTTTGTAGGCAGGTTCCCTACAAAAACAGATAAAGCACCAGATATCTGGTGCTTTTCCAAGTTCTTTATCTACGACAAAACTAATGACCTACATTTATTCTCTTTCTAATATGGCATTTGATATTTTTTCATAATACTTAACAATGCTAGAGTGATCCTCTATGCCGCAGCCATCTAGTTTTATTGCTTGCATAATTTCCATAACCTGTGCGGTTAATGGAAGAGGTGCTCCTACACCATGGGATGTTTCTATAACATTGTTTAGGTCTTTAATGTGTAAGTCTATCTTAAAGCCAGGATTAAAATTTCTGTCGAGCATCATAGGAACTTTTGCATCCATTACAGTACTACCTGCAAGTCCACCTCTAATTGCCTGATATACAAGTTCAGGATCAACTCCTGCTTTCTTAGCAAGCATAAAAGCTTCGGATACAGCTGCGATGTTTAAGGCAACAACCACTTGGTTGCAAAGCTTCGCTGTGTTTCCTGCTCCTATATCACCTACGTATACAACAGATGCTGCCATAGTTTTCATTACATCGTAGTATTTATCAAACACTTCTTTTTTACCGCCCACCATAACTGACAGAGTTCCGTCAATAGCTTTTGGCTCCCCACCACTAACAGGTGCATCAAGCATGTCTATGCCCTTTTGTGAAAGCTCTCCGCATATTTCACGACTGGCTAGAGGCGCTATAGAGCTCATATCTATAAGAACTGAACCAGGTTTTGCTCCTTCAATAATGCCCCCTTCACCTAAAGCAACTGTTTTTACATGTGGTGAATTTGGAAGCATGGTAATAATAACATTACATTTGGAAGCAACTTCTTTACCGTTTTCTGCAGATTCTGCACCAAGAGCTACTAGCTCATCAACAGCCGATTGCACCAAATCCGCTACCACTAATTCATACCCTGCTTTTATTAAGTTTTTCGCCATGGGTTTACCCATAATACCTAGTCCAATAAATCCTATTTTCATAATACTTCTCCTTTCGTTCATGCTAAATTTCCATGTCAACCAATGTTATAATAGAATGCCAAGTGCTCTAATATCTCACTTGCTATTCTCTAAGCGACTGTAGTTTACTTGCTGATGCTACTCATTACTCTTTTATTAAATCCAAATCTATTAAAACTTTTCTAATCTCTGCAAGTTTTTCATCTGAGCAATGTCCAACGGGTCTTACTGGGCTTCCAACTTCAATGCCCATAAGATTCATACAATCTTTCATAACAACAGGGAATGTACCGTAATTATACGTGTTTCTAAGTGGAATGAGTTTATATTGAGCATTTAGTGCTCCTTCAATATCCCCAGCAACAAACTTTTCATAAATCTCAACCACTAGCTTGGGCGCAACGTTCGCTGTCCCCGCAACACAACCTACACCTCCGTAAGCAAGTGTCCCAAAAATAGTATAGTCCTGACCGCTTAAAACTCTAAAAGAAGGATTATCCTTAGTAGCATTTATATATTGAACGGTTTGAGCAAAATCAGGTGAAGTATTTTTTATGCCAACGATATTATCTATCTTCGACAGTTTTTCCAATAGCCGAACTGATATATTGTTTGTAGTCTTGCCTGGGTTGTTGTATAACAGAACGGGTAAGCTGGTTGAAGCAGCTATTGTTTTGAAATGCTCATACATTTCATTCTCATTTGGATTAATAAACATAGGCGTTAACACAGTTAATGCATCAGCACCAACTTTTTCAGCCATTTGGGCAAGCCTAACACATTCTCTTGTTGTAATAGCACTTGCTCCAGCATACACGGGCACTCTTTTATTCACATGCTCTACTGTAATTTCAACAGCTCTCTTTTGGTTTTCATAATCAAAGGCGTAGAATTCTCCATTGCTTCCAAGCACAAATATTCCGTGAACTCCTCCTTCGATTACATAATCAATTACCCTGTGTAATCCCAATTTATCAACATTTTCATTTGCATCCACAGGAGTTACTATTGGTGGTATGACTCCTTTTACATCTTCAATTCTTAACATAATTTAACGCTCCTTTACTAATTTCTATTATGTGCTATATCACTGAGGCGCACCTTTGGGCTGCAAGTTATTTGATTTAGTAATTCTATATCACAGCAGCGGCACACCTTTTCGCTGCGAATCATTCGATTTATCCATTCTATATCACAGCAATTACACCTGATTTAGCTGCGAATTATCAGCTTCGCTAACTTCTATTGTGGGGATCTATATGCTCTCACATGGACAATATTTAAGTAAGTGGAGCCGGATTGAACAAACACAATGCATTATATATGCCATGATAATCCGTCCAAACTTTTTTATTGCCGCTTGCAACTTCAAGAATAAGCTTAAAAATTTCCATTCCAACCTCTTCAATAGTTTCTTGCCCTGATACGATTTTGCCTGCGTCTACATCAATTAAGTCCTTCCATCTTTCAGTTAAATCAGTGCGGCTTGAAACTTTTATGACCGGTGCCATAGCTAAGCCATAGGTTGTCCCTCTACCTGTTGTAAAAACTTGAACTGTAATTCCACTAGCAAGTTGGCAGGTGCCACATACAAAGTCACTTGCAGGTGTTGCAGCAAAAATTAATCCCTTCTGATCAGGACTCACCTTTTCTCCAGCGGACAGAACATCTGAAATCACTGAGCTTCCTGATTTTGTTATTGAACCTAATGCCTTTTCTACAATGTTAACTAATCCACCTTCTTTGTTTCCGGGCGAAGTGTTTGAATCTCTTCCTACACCCCCAAGTTCAAGGTAATTATCATACCATTGCATCTCATTTACTAATTTTTCTCCAACTTCTTCATTAGCAGCCTTTGATGTCAACAGATGTATGCCATCACGCACCTCAGAGACCTCTGAGAACATTACGGTAGCGCCAGCCCTAACAAGAAGATCTGCAGCATAGCCAACAGCAGGGTTTGCGGTAATCCCAGAAAAAGCGTCACTGCCGCCACATTGAAGACCTACAACAAGATCTGAAGCCGGGCATATTTCTCTTTTACGCTTATTTAAGCGCCCAAGAATTATTTCTGCTTTTTCAACTATTATGTCGACCATAGCATTGAACCCCAGTTCATCCTGAAGTACAATAATATTCTCTTCTCCAGCTTCCGGAACTAACATGTCGGGCGGCATCTTTTCACAACCAAGAGCCACAACAAGCAATTCTCCCCCAAAATTTGGGTGGAGTGCTAAGTTTCGAACAGTTCGTATCGGAACTTTGGCCTCTGGAGCGTTTATAGCCACACCACAGCCATAGTTATGATTAATAGGCATTATCCCATCGACATTTGGATATTTGGGTAGAAGTTCTTTCTCGATTTTTTCAACAGCAATATTTAATACTCCCTCTACACATTGCACACATGTAACGATACCAAGCATATTTTTTGTACCAACTGTCCCATCTGGGTTTCTAAATCCTTTAAATGTATATCCATCCAGCGGTGGCAATGGTTCGGGAATTTCAGTTGCGATTGGTAGGTCTGAAAGTTCTGGAGCCTTGGGTAGAATTACTTTTTCCTCACTTATCCAGCTACCTTTTGAAATGTTCACCTTTGCATAACCAATAACAGCTCCGTACCTTATTATTTCATCTCCAGCTTTTAAATCGGTTAGTGCAACTTTATGACTATGTGGAATAAATTCTGTGGTTTCTAAATTATCAGAAATGGGTGTTCCTTTTTCAACTCCATCATGTTTAACAACTACCATCACATTATCTTGATGGTTAACCTGTATAAATAGAGGTCTTTGCATAATATTTCTGTCCATATTCAGCTCCTTTTTACGTGAATAAATATAGTTTCTGAGCAATAATTAACCTAATCCTACGCGTATTTGATCAAAGAGTGAAAATACACTTTAAGGTAAAGGTCAAAAAGGCATCTTAACTGACCAGTAATTCCCTATGGACTTATTGGTCCAAAGCCTTAAAACTCAACACTTTAATAGTTTAATATATAAAAGACATGAGCGCAATGAAATAAAAGGAATAACTAGATTTTTATATGATAGTATCTAGGGAAATCTATTTTGCTATTTAAAATGATTTCATAAACTTTATTTTTAATAATCAACATGAGTTGTTTTGAGCCAAATTTTTATGTGCAATCTGAGTTTTTTGCAAACTTTTATGCTGCCACCTGGGTAATTTTTTTACTAAGTTGATAATCTGTCAACATAAGTTTAGTTTTCTGCCAATTATTTATGCTACCAATCCAGTTAATTTTGATCTAATTATCTGCTGATTAGGTAAGTTAGAGAACAAAGAGGCACTAAAGTGCCTCTTTTACTACAACGCCAATATAATTAATTATCAATCACTGTCTCTTATTTCACAAAAATACCTCTATACTACAATACCAATATTATTAATGAGCAATTTTTGTCTCTTGTTTCACCGAAGTGCATTTATACTACAACGCCCTTTTGCAGCATTATATTTGCGTAAAGCGCACCCTCTCCGGTAGCAATAATTGCATAGGCTTCTCGGGCTTCATCATAAAACTTAAAGCGTTCTATGTTAGATATTGCACTGCTACCTCGTACATCAACCCTTTTAATTATTTCTGTGTATTCATCCCATATTGGTGTTTCCACCTTGTCCCCCGGAACCACCTGCATCAGCTGAACAGGATGATCCACGTAGGTATCCAGCGGAAACAGCTGAAGGATAGCCTCCAATAATTCGCAAGTTCCATGACCATCCATGCGAACGACTTTGGCATTTTTTCCCACAGATTCTGAAGGGAAATTGCCATCGGCAATCACTATACGGTCACCATGCCCCATTTCACACAATACTTTTAGTAACTCCGGAGAAAGTATTTTTGGAATCCCTTTTAACATAGCGCTACCCCTTTCACTGATAGATTTATTCCAGACCCGTTATTTTTCCGTCAACATCCCACAAATCTTCCCATCCACTGGCACTTTCCCATAGAAATACCTGGCCTTTTATCAGGCGGCAGTTCCTGTCTTCCAGACGAATGGCTTCCATCTCTTCTTCTGTCAGCGGGTCTTTGGTTACACATGCTAAATTGGATCTATATTGATGTTCCTTTACAGAAAAAGGTATGGGTATTTGACCTCTTTGGACCGCCCATTTGAGGCAGATTTCAGCCGGATGCACCCCCCGTGCATCGGCAGCTTTCACAATTGCAGGTAATTCCATATCCACCACATCCTCGTCTGTACGATCCCGCTCGGGTCTGGATGGAGAACCAATTGGGCAATATCCGACAGGAAGGATGTTTCGGGAAACTGCATAGTCAAATAATTCGGGCTGTTGAAAGGAAGGATGCAACTCCATTTCGAGAACGGCGGGTTTTATCTCGCACAGTGGAAGTACAGCCTCTAACTTCGGAATGGTCATATTGCTCATACCAATATAACGTACCAGTCCCTTTTCCACCAGCTCCTCACACTGCCTCCAGGTAACCATAAACTCCTCTACAGAAAATGGCTTTGAATCAGGGTTACGGGAATCGCCGCTACACCCCGGAGCATGATAATTCCTAAATGGCCAATGTACAAGATACAGATCCAAATAATCAAGCTTTAAATCCAAAAGACTTTTTTCAAATGAAATATGGACCTGTCCTTCGGCGTGCATATCATTCCATACCTTAGAAATAACAAACAATTCTTTACGTGTCACAGTTTTTTCCTGTATTACCTTCTCTAAGACCTGCCCAATACTATCCTCATTCTGATAAACCGATGCACAATCAATGAGCCGGTATCCATACTGTATAGCACCATATACAGCTTCTGCAATCTGGCTTTCACTATATTTGTCCGAACCGAAGGTCCCCAGACCAATGCAAGGGATCTGTTCTCCACTGCTTAGCGTTTTCTTAGGTATTATGTCCTGATCAATTCTCATTTTCGCATGCCCCCATATCTTCATTCATCCTGAAAAGTTATCGCAACTTTTCCACAATTACCATCTGCCATAAGCTTATAGGCGTCGGATGCCTCATCAAGTGAGAATTCATGGGTAATCAGTTCTTCAGGGTGAATTCCCCAGCGTACTAGTCGTTCCACCAGTTCTTCCATTTTCCATAGGGAAGTGACCCAAGAACCATAAATGGCCTTTTGTCCGTGAATAATATCCGGGCTTGGCTGGAAGGTACAGCTCCCTCCCTCTCCTACAAATGCGATTTTGCCCCACTGTCTGGTTACACGAATGGCCAGCTGCCTGCCTGCATCACTGGCACTGGCGTCGATGGATCGCTCCACACCTTTTCCACCAGTAACCTCAAGAATCTGTTTAAGAGTATCCTCTCCTGGTTTGAATATATAGTCTGCAAGGCCTAGCTGTTTTGCCAGATTAATCCGGTAATCATTAATCTCAACACCAATCAGTTTGTTTGCCCCCATTACCTTTGCCAGCATCAGAGCAGCCATTCCAACAGGTCCAAGACCAGTTACCAGAACGGCATCGTTACCACAAACACCTATCTTTTCGATTGCTTCATATACAGTTCCGAAACCACAGGCTACCTGGGCACCGTCTTTAAAGGTCAGTTCATCTGGTAGTTCAACTAAATCCTTCTCCTCAGCCAGTATGTATGGCGCCATGCCTCCGTTGCGCTGCCAACCATATGCTTGACGGAACTTACTTGTACAGGAAATATAAAAGCCTCTTCTACAGTCATTACATACACCACACCCTGAAATGTGGTAAACAATTACCCTGTCGCCCTTCTTAAAGCGTCTGAGTCCTTCTCCTTCCGCAACAATAACACCACATGGCTCATGCCCGGCTATAGTACCTGGAATATATCCTTCGGGCCCTTTGCCTGTGTGCTCTCTGTAAATACAACGGATATCACTGCCGCAAATGGTGGTTGCCTTGGTTTGAATAAGTACCTGTCCGTATCCGGGGGTAGGAATATCAAACTCTCTTATCTCTACCGTGCTGTTTCCTGGTAGGATTGCTCCTTTCATCTTTCCCTGAATACCCATATTTGCACTTCCTTTCTTTTACCTTTGCAGGTTTAATTGCTTAATATTATGAACTATAAGATTTAGAATAAAAGATTCTGATAACCATTGATGATAATTCAGCTTGAAAATTTAACATAGTATTATAGTTTAATTATACTTCTCCTGTGATATAATTAATATTAAAATACGACATTTGTAAAGGAATAATGTCGTACTTTTAAATGTACTATGAAATAATTTGATTTAATGAGGGGAAATTATGAAAATAGCATATTCAGATGTGGATATCAATTTTACTATAGACGGTGTTGCATTCAGTGTTCCAAATATCATTTTTGAGCGTTTTACCAGAACCATTCCCTCTCACAGCCATGGTAAGGGTTGTTATGAAATTCACTATATTCCATTTGGCTATGGTAGACTGAAAGCCAATGGGCGTTTTTATGATATCACCCCTAATACCCTATATGTTACCGGTCCACATATTGAACATGCCCAGTTCCCACTGTCCCATGATCACATGCAGGAATATTGTGTTTATATTCAAACAAAAAAAATCACACAAAAAACGATCTCTTTATTATTAAATTCATTTATGTCCACGCCTTTCTGGTTTGGGAAGGACAACCACGGAATTCACGCTCTTATGAAACAAATGTTTAAAGAATTGGAATGCAAGTATACCGGATACCAAAAACAAGTTGAGCTGCTGNTAGCCCAACTACTTATTTCGCTGGTTCGGAATTATGATAACAAAAAGCAGGCTCGGGATCATTCAGCCTCAGGTAACCTTATATACAGCAATTCCATAATCATAGAAGAATACTTCCTGTATGAATATGCTTCCCTTTCTCTTAATACTCTGGCCGACAAGCTAAAGCTAAGTCCCCGTCAAACACAGCGTTTGATATGGAAATACTACGGCAAGTCATTCCAGCAAAAGAAAGCAGATGCAAGAATGTCTGTAGCTTCCCTTCTATTAAAGGATAAAGGACGGAGCATTGCTTACATTGCAGATGAACTTGGCTATTCTTCCCCCGAGCATTTTTCTGCCGCATTCCGAAAATACTATAATATGAGCCCAAGTGAATTTCGGAAGCTAAATATTAATCCACCTGAATTTTGAACACTACCGGTTTATTACTTTTTACTTCTTTAGTGGTAATGGTAAGCGCTTCAGCGTTTCTTTCCCAGACGGGTTTTTCATCAAAACCTAAGATCGTGACGTCTTTTATTATGCCATGGAAAAGCGGGAGCCTTGAAGCATCTTGTTCAGCAAGGGATTTAATTCTGACAACACCGTTTTCTGGGAAGGATAGTACACAGGCATAGATACTGGAACCATTTACAGTGAATCGGATATCTTCCGGAGTGAAATGTTTTGTATTATTATCGGTAAACTGCCCTTCTTCAATTTTAGTAGGACCCTCTCCATATGTACGCCACACTTTGCTACCGTATATGGCTTCACCATTAATTTTTAACCAATCACCAATTTCAAGAAGTATTTCCCTGTCTTCCTGCGGGATAGTTCCGTCGGGTTTCGGACCAATATTTAAAAGAAGACATCCATTTTTGCTTACGATATCCACCAGATCGCAAATAATTTCTGATGCCGACTTATACACATTGTTCTGTGTATAGCACCAAGAGTTTCTTGCAACGGCCGTATCGGTCTGCCAGTAATAGGGTTTCTGCTCGGCAAACTGTCCCCGTTCAACATCAACTATGGCACTACCAAACATGAATGCTTCATGCTTATATGTGATAGCTACGTCCATGCCCCACTCCTGAGCCCGGTTATAGTAATATGCCGCAAACTTTTTTAGGTATGGTTTAACTGCACTGTGCTGAATCCACCAGTCAAAATACACCATCTTCGGACGATACTGGTCAACAATCTCGCATGTACGTAAAAGCCAGTCCTCCAGAAATTCCTGTGACGGCACAGGTTTACCAAAAAGATCATGATGATCGGGTTCGGGCATCGCAGGCCAGTAAAAATCTCCACAAACCAAAGGCTCTTTTATGTCACTGTCAAATTCTTTGCCATGACTCATAAAAAACCAGTGTTCCACTCTATGGGTCGAGGCCCCAAGTATTAAACCCTTCTTTTCGAACGCTGTTTTCAGCTCGCCCAATATATCACGCTTTGGCCCCATTTCATATGCATTGAAGCGGGAAAGTTCACTTTTATACATCTGAAATCCGTCATGGTGCTCGGCAACCGGAACCACGTATCGTGCTCCTGCTTGCTCAAAAAGCTCAGCCCATTCATCGGCATTGAATTTTTCTGCCTTAAACAGAGGGATAAAGTCTTTGTAACCAAAATCTTTATGTTCCCCATAAGTGGCTATGTGGTGTTTAAACTCATCAGAGCCCTGGATATACATATTCCTTGAATACCACTCATTTCTAAAGGCAGGGACTGAATAAACGCCCCAATGAATGAATATTCCAAACTTTGCATTATTGAACCACCCGGGTGNAGTGAAGTTAAATAATGAATCCCAGGAATCCTTGAATCTTCCTTTTTGAATCACATTCTCGATCTCTTTCAGATATGCTTTCCTGTCCATGTGAACCCTCCTCGTATGATAGTATTTGTTAATACATTTTTATTAAGTTTCCAGTTAACAACTGGAAGTTTTCATAGCAATTCATTTCTTAATTGTTCATATCTTGGTGTCCACTCAAGCTGCCGTTCTTNACGATTAAACAACTTCATATTGATATTACATAACCTGCGCTGGAAATTGATCTTATTGATAATTACAATCTATCTGCTCTTTTATATTATCATCTTTACAAGCGATTATAAATGAAATTTAACGTTATAACATAAAATTTTGGTAAAAAGAAATGTATACTAAAAAGATTGATGTGACGTTACAGAAGGATTTTAGAAAATAGATGAAAAAAAA
>JGI24709J26583_10001449_pt1 | contig 20106 bp, 21 predicted proteins | sample BioPla2DNA1_FD_26583 | JGI IMG/M metagenome (IMG submission 26583) | reverse complement strand
GTTCCGGGAACATCCTCAAATGATGAAACAGATTATATGATAGAGGATTCATCAACCTCCAGAGGAAGTGTAGAAATCGAGGAATATGATTTTCTTCCAAGTGAAAGGCGCACCAGTATTAAATATGCGGAGGATGCCATTATTCATGAAGAGTCCTCAGTAAGTATACTTCTCAGGAATATAAAGACCATTACTGAGGAAGAGCTTGAGGCAGACGGGTTATTGGATGAAATGACTTTCGATGAATATGTCAGGGCGAATAGTGAAGAAGTTAAGCTGGATGTAGATCCTGATATAATTTCAATGGTATCTTTGGCAACAGGTATTGCTGAAAATGATATACATATAACAGCAATAGAACAGCCCGTATTCGTTCCAAAGGTTGTAAAGATAAGAGAATGGACAGACTATCTTCAGATTATACTTGCTGTTCTGATAGTGGCGTTATTACTGTTTGTAGTATTTAAGGGTATAGTGCCCGTTGAGGTTACTGAGCTTGAGCCGGAATTATCCGTTGAACAGCTTCTGGCAACTACCAAAGAAAGCCAGACCATTGAGGATATTGATTTCAGCGAGGTCTCCGAGGTACGCAGAATGATAGAGAAATTTGTTGATGAGAAGCCGGATGCCGTAGCTCAGCTTCTTCGCAACTGGCTAAATGAAGACTGGAATTAAGTCTTTCATTCAGTGTACAGATAACATGCCAAGGAAAGGATGAGAATAATGGCAAGACAAAGCAGTGAAGTAAGCGGAATCCAGAAAGCAGCTATATTACTAATTTCGTTGGGACCGGAGCGTTCAGCCAATATATTTAAGCATTTAAAGGAAGATGAGATAGAATCGTTAACATTAGAAATTGCTAACACCCGCAGCGTATCCTCTGCAGTTAAAGATCAGGTTTTGGACGAATTCTATGAAATCTGTCTGGCACAGCAGTATATTGCAGAAGGCGGAATTACATATGCGAAAGAACTGCTGGAGAAAGCCTTGGGAGTTGATAAGGCCAGAGAGGTCATTGGCAAGCTGACTGCATCATTACAGGTCAGACCATTTGAATTTGTCAGAAAGACAGATGCTACTCAATTATTGAACTTCATACAGGATGAGCATCCACAGACCATAGCGCTTATACTTTCATACCTTTCTTCATCTCAGGCTGCCACCATTATATCTTCGTTGGCTCCTGACAAGCAGGCGGATGTTGCCAAGCGTATAGCCATGATGGACAGAACATCACCTGATGTAATTAAAGAGGTTGAGAAGGTATTGGAACGCAAGCTGGCATCCTTAATGAATCAGGATTATACAATTGTAGGTGGTGTTGACTCTATTGTAGAGATACTTAATACTGTAGACCGTGGAACAGAGAAGCATATTATGGAAACATTGGAAATTGAAGAGCCTGAGCTTGCTGATGAAATCAGGAAGAAGATGTTCGTATTTGAAGATATTCTCAGCCTTGATGATAAATCCATTCAGAGAGTTCTTCGAGAGGTTGACAACAACGAGCTGGCAGTTGCTCTTAAGGGTACGGTTGAGGAAGTTCAAAATGTTATCTTCAACAATATGTCGAAACGTCTTGCTGCAATGATAAGAGAAGATATGGAATATATGGGACCTGTACGCTTAAAGGATGTTGAAGAGGCACAGCAAAGAATAGTAAATGTTATAAGAAAGCTTGAGGATTCATCCGAAATCATTATCTCCAGAGGCGGAGGTGACGAGATAATTGTCTAACATAATAAAATCCTATACCATTCGATATGAGCCAAAAGCAAAGATGACGATTGATTATAAAGACAGAGATGAAGAGCTTCAAACCAAAAGAAAAAGCAAGCTTTCTCTTTTGCAGAGCAATGAAGGCTTTGAGGAAGGTATCAGTGCTGTTGTGGTAGACCCGATTGGCAGTGATGAGGAGCAGATGAAAAGGGCGGATGAGATTATTGAAAAAGCCAAGAAAGAAGCTGCGGCTATTATAGAGGCAGCAAAAAAGGAAGCCCAAAGAATTGAAGATGATGCCAGAGAAAGAGGAAAAAAGTTAGGCTATGAAGAAGGATTGAATACCGGTCGTGCTGAGATTCAGCATATGAAAGACAATCTGTTAAAGCAACAAGAAATACAACAGAAAGAATATAAACAATTACTGGGCGGAATCGAGGGACATGTTGCAGAGCTCTTAATGTCACTGATTACTAAGCTTACAGGTATATTAGCTGAAGATAAGACTGAGATTATTCTTTACTTGGTCAGGAAGGCTTTGGAAAATGACGACAGCGGTGAGGATTTTACAATACGGGTAAGCAGTGAAGACTTTAATACCCTGTCCGATAATAAGGAATACATTGAAGGAATCATTAACCGTAAGATTCAGATTGTTGTTGATGCTCAGCTTGGCAAGAATCAGTGTTTTATAGAATCCGAGAACAGACTGATTGATTGCAGCTTAGATGTACAGCTTGATAATTTGATAACCGACTTAAAACTTCTTTCAAGTGTTTAGAATTCAAGCAAAAATGTCGATATAAACGATAAGCTATGAGTATTCAACCTAGAAAGCAGGAATATATGAAAGCTATAAACTTCGATAAATACAGACCGCTCTTGGATAAAAGCTATCATAAAGAATACGGCAAAGTAGTAAAAATGGTTGGTTTAACCTTAGAGGCTACCGGACCATCATCCAACCTAAATGATATATGCCTCGTAAAAACCGAAGCTCAAGAAAAGAAACTTGCTGAGGTAGTAGGCTTTAAGGATAATAGAATAATTCTCATGCCCTACGATGATATGACCGGTTTGGGAATCGGTAGCATTGTAGAGAATACAGGCGGATCATTTAAGGTTCCTGTAGGAGAAGAGCTTCTTGGAAGAACTTTAGACGGGCTTGGAAATCCTATTGACGGACATGCTGTTACCTGTACACAGTTTTATGAGGCTGAAGCACCGCCTCCGGATCCTTTAACAAGAAAGATTATTGATGAGGTATTACCCCTTGGTGTTAAAGCAGTAGACAGTCTGCTAACCGTGGGTAAGGGTCAAAGAATAGGGATATTTGCCGGTAGTGGAGTGGGAAAAAGTACATTGCTTGGTATGTTCGCAAGAAACACCAAAGCAGACGTGAATGTAATAGCACTTATCGGAGAACGTGGCAGAGAGGTTAGGGAATTTATTGAGAGAGATTTGGGTGAAGAGGGATTAAAGCGTTCCGTGGTTGTTGTCGCAACCTCGGATAAACCGGCTCTCATAAGAAAAAAAGCTGCCAAGACTGCTACAGCAATAGCGGAGTATTTCAGAGACCGGGGAAAGGATGTTCTTCTAATGATGGACTCCCTAACAAGATTCTCCATGGCGCAGAGAGAGATAGGGTTAGCATCGGGGGAACCTCCTGTATCAAGAGGATATACCCCCAGTGTATATACTGAGATGCCTAAATTATTGGAAAGGGCAGGTAACTCTGACAGAGGTTCTATCACAGGACTATATACGGTCTTGGTTGACGGAGATGATTTTAATGAGCCGATATCAGATACCGCAAGAAGCATATTAGACGGACACATTATGTTATCAAGAAAACTTGCTCACAGAAACCACTATCCTGCAATTGATGTATTACAGAGTATTTCCCGTGTAATGAACAATATTATTTCCGATGATCATAAAGAAGCAGCAGGAAAACTAAAGAATGTTCTTGCCACTTATCAGGAAGCAGAGGATTTGATAAATATTGGGGCATACAAAAGCGGGTCTAATCCTGAAATTGATTTTGCAATCTCCAAAATAAAGAGTGTAAATGAATTCCTTATGCAAGATGTAGGTGAAAAGCTTACTTTTGAACAGGAGATTATCATGTTAAAGGAGATTTTCGAATAATTATGAAGAAATTCCGCTATAGCATGGAAAACATATTAAGGATAAAGCTGCGGCTTGAGGATCAAGCGAAGCTGTCATATGCCAGAGCGAGAAACCGCCTGACTGTTGAGGAGGACAAGCTTCAAAATTTGGAAGATAAAAAATCTCACTATGAGCAGGAGCAGAGAGAGCAGATCAACTGTAAGCTGAATATTAAGAAAATGAGACAGCTTTCAGAAGCAATAGATATTATGAAGCAGAAAATTGAGAATCAGAAGGTAGCTGTTAAAACAGCTGCACAGAACCTTGAGATTGCAAGAGTTCGTCTAAACAATGCAATGATTGAGAGAAAGGCTCAAGAAAGGCTTAAAGAAAAGGCATGGCAGGATTATTTGTCAGAAGTTAATGCACAAGAGCAGAAGGAGATTGACGAGCGAAACAGCTTTAACTATAATGGCTTACTGCTTTAAGAGGAGGATAGAAAATGGCAAGAAAAAACAAGGCAGATCGGGCAGAGAAAGAAGGCAGTAAGGTATTAACAGTCTTGATTGCCCTGTTAATAGCCATCATATGGTTCGCTATATTTGGACTTTTAATCAAATTTGATGTTGGAGGCTTTGGATCAGGGGTATTAAGACCTATAATAAAAGATGTTCCGATAATAAACAAAATACTTCCGGATATATCAGAAGAGCAGCTGGCAATTGAAAAAGACTATGCCTACAGCTCACTCGCTGAAGCAGTAGCAAAGATAAAGGAACTGGAAGTCACCATCGAAGAGCTGGAAGATAAGGTTAAAGATAAGGACACAGAGAAGGCTGATTTACAGGCAGAGTTGGAAAGACTAAGAATATTTGAAGAGAAGCAGAGCGAATTTGAGAAAGAAAAAAAAGAATTTGATAAAAATGTAGTATTTGCAGAGGCAGCTCCTGATATAGAGGAATATAAAAAATTCTACGAGAATATAAGTCCATCCAATGCAGAGGAAATATACAGGCAGGTTGTTGAGCAGCTGCAGTACTCGGGAGCAATTCAGGATAAAGCCAATATATACAGAAACATGGATCCTAAGGCTGCGGCCAGAATACTTGAAACCATGACAGCAGATGTGGAATCAGTAGCAAAGATGCTGCTTGTTATGAAACCGAAGGAAAGTGCAGCTATTCTGGCAGAGATGGATTATGTTCTGGCAGCAAAGATAACTAAGAAGATGCTTGATATGGATGAAGAGAGACTCGCATCTAAATAGGGAATCAACAGACATCCCTATTGTAGATAAATATAGGACACCATAATATGGTGACCAAAAAGAAAGGAGGGATGAGAGAGGATGATGGCACAAAGCATACCAATACAAGCTCTTGGTATGGGAATTACAATCAGAGGTCCTGCCAATGCCGCTAAAGGATCCGTAAGAAATGGATTTGAACTGTTCCTTAACGGCAGTATAGAACGGGATACCAAAGTTATTGATGCAAAGACGAATACAAACGATACACAGACAAAAAGCATTAATAATACTGACACAAGCCTGTCTACGAATCAGAATAACAGCATAATGCAGGCTGACAGCAACGGTTCTGATATTCAGACAAACAAAGTGATGTCAAATGATGAACAGAAAGCAGATGACTTAGATTATAACAGTTTGGCTGAAGGAATTCTGATCATGCTTAATCAAATCAGGGAAGTCATTATTAAAGCATTAGATCTGACACCTGAGGAACTTGATGTCATGATGAAGGATATGGGATTGGAATTGTCAGATCTGGCAGACCCGCAGGTAATTATGCAGTTGGTTCTTGCAAACAACGGTCAAACTGACCCCTTTGTAATGCTGGTGGATGAGCAGCTGGGTGATACCTTCCAAAGCCTGATTGCTGCGGTAAATGAAATCAAAGATCAAACGAACCTTAAACTTACAGATGATGAGTTTAAGCTGATCTTAGAGCAGAGTACAGTAATAAAAGACAGTGATGCAGCAGACGGTGGCGGTGAAATAAAGATGCAGCAGTACGCAGCCGGCTCTGAACAGCCTAAGGATACGAAAGAAGATGATGAAGATGGAAGTAAGGTTATCAGATTCCAAAAAGTATCCGAGGACAGCGGCACAAGTGAACAAAGGACTGTAGTTACATCTAAGAGCGACCAAGGGTTGAAGGACACAAATGACGGAGAATCAAAATCTGATAAATCTGGCGAATCCGGATTTGAAGTATTCCTTGATAGGCTGGATGCACATTATGATAAGCCGATTATTAAGTTTACCGACGATAATGTCAGGCTATATGACATAAGAGAGATTGCACAGCAGATTATTGAGCAGATCCGTGTAGTTATTAATCCGGAGCAGACATCAATGGAGCTTCAGCTTTATCCGGAGCATCTGGGTAAGGTAAACCTGACAGTCAGCTCAAGAGATGGAGTAATGACAGCGCATTTTACCGTACAAAATGAAATAGCCAAAGAAGCAGTAGAAGGACAGCTAATAATGCTCAAAGACACACTTGCCCAACAGGGAATTAAAGTAGAGTCTATTGAAGTCACGGTAGCCAGCTATACGTTCGATCAGGAAAGCCATTCCGATGATGCTAATCAGCATATGAACAAAAAGCAAAGAAGCGGACATAGGATTACCTTCGAAGAAGCTGTGACCATGAGTGAAGAACCCTTAGAGAAAGCTGATGCAATCCTTGCAGGCACAGCGGGTTACACCATTGATTACACAGCATAGTATTAGAGTAAAAAATAAGGAGGAAAGCCATGAGCGAACTGATTAAGACGGTCAAAGATGGCGTGATTGAACAGAATAACAGAGCACCCGGCACTGACAAAACAGCAAAGAACGAACTGGGTAAGGACGCATTTTTACAGCTTCTGATTACACAGATGAAGTATCAGGATCCGCTTAACCCCAGCTCCAATACCGAGTATATAGCTCAGCTGGCAACCTTTTCCCAATTGGAGCAGATGCAGAATCTAAGATCAATAACCTCCAATTCTCAAGCACTCAGCTTGGTGGGTAAGAATGTTATTGTAAGGACAAAGAGTGAGACCGGAACCATCAATGAAGTCGGCGGAAAAGTGGATTTCGTAAACATAAGTAACGGTAAAGCCCGAATATCCATAAACGGCAATCTATATTCAATCGATGATCTGGATAGCGTCATAGACGATATCTATATCCTTGAAAAGGGTCGTCCCCGTATTTTGGAGAAGGCAAATTTGGAATATGATGCTGAGAATCCGACAGATTTGAGCTTTAATGTGCATTTGGGTGAAGGAGAAACCACAGCGGATAATGTGGCAGTATTGATAGACCAAAACCTGCTGGATGCATCTGTTATCACATTGGAGGGCAATACGGTAACCATATCAAAATCTGTATTTGAAAATGCTCCGAACGGTACTTACAATGTAACAGTAATATTCAATGATGTCCTCTTAACGACAGTTAAGGATATGATAACAGTAACAGTAAAGAACTCTAATGAGGAACTAAATGATCCTGAAGAACCGGAAGAACCTAACGGACCGGAAGAGCCTAATGGATCGGAAGGACCTAATGGACCGGAAGAACCTAACGGACCGGAAGGACCTAACGGACCGGAAGAACCTAACGGATCGGAAGGACCTGATGAGCCGGGAGAGTCTTAATAAAAGAGGATAAAAAAATTGTGTTTGCCGCTGATAAGGCAGATGGAGGTAACAATGAATAATATACCTTTAAACAAGATACCTTCCCAGCTACCGGTAGCGAACAGACTTAGCAGCAATACAATAACAAAGCCTGCAGCCGGGATACCCTTTCATGAGATACTGAAGAATAAACAGGCAGCAGTGACGTCAGAGCTTAAGTTTTCAAAGCATGCCAATGAAAGGCTGGCAAGCAGAAACATTGACCTTAGTGATGAACAGTACAGACGTCTGGAAATTGGTGCTAAGAAGGCTTATGAAAAGGGAATAAAGGAATCGCTTGTAATGGTAGACAACCTTGCATTTATCGTAAACATTAAGAATAACACCGTAATTACTGCGGTAAATGAAGGAGAAGAAAAAGTTTTCACAAATATTGACGGTGCAGTAATCATATAAAGCCGGACCTTTTGGAGGCTTAAATATCCATGACTGACAGATTGGATATTATGATTACTAAGCAGTTTAGGAGGTCATTTATTATGATGAGATCATTGTTTTCTGGTGTATCAGGTTTAAAAGTTCACCAGACTAAAATGGACGTAATAGGTAACAACATATCTAATGTAAATACAATTGGATTTAAATCAAGCTCAGTAACTTTTTCCGATGTTTTTTATCAAACTACACAAAGTGCATCGGGACCTAATATAGCCACCGGTACAACCGGCCGTAACGCCATGCAGATCGGTTTAGGATCTAATGTGGCTTCAATTACATCATCTATCAATACTCCCGGAGCATCGCAGAGAACAGATAATCCGTTTGATGTTATGATTGAAGGAGAAGGATTCTTCATTGTAAATTATGGAGGAACCAATTACTTCACAAAAGCAGGTTCATTTGGAGTAGATGCATACGGTACCTTATGTACACCTGTAGGTGCCGCGGTAATGGGATGGCAGGTTGATCCTAATGATCCTACTAAGACAGTAGCAGATATTGTTTCGCCGCTTAATATTATGTCACCTGAGAATCTGTATGCACATCCCGAGGCTACAACTGCCGCATATATATCCGGCAACATTGACAGTAAGGATACTCAGATTGCATATAATGCTACGGGTAAGATGGTAAACTTAAGCTTCTATGACAATATGGGACACAGTTATAAAGCGGATATCAGAGTCAGACAGACTGCTACAGAGGGTTCCAATGTGTATGCAGTGGATATAATCGATATTAAGGACGAGTTAGGAAAATCCATATTTGTTTTGGAAGAGAAAGATGATGACGGTAATATTACATATGATGCATCAGGAATTACACGTATAACCTTCGGTGATGCCCAGTATGACGCTACTGTAGATCAGACAACAGGAAATGTAACACTTACGGCTACAGAAAGTGTATTGCTGGTATTTAACGGCTCAAACGGTTCCTTTGTCAGTGTTGGTGACGGAGATATCGATAACTCGAATGAAAGCGTTACGCTAAATATAATTGCCGATGCAGGTGGTGCGAATCCATTTAGACCAATTGATATTAATTTCTCTAAGGTCACAATGTATTCCAACAGCGGCAATTCGTCACTTGAAGCAAACAGAGGCAGTCTACAGGGTATCGGAGCCGGAAAACAGGTAGGTAATATGACAGGAATCAGCATTGATGCTTCCGGTAAAATATATGGAAAATATGACAATGGTGACAGCCGGCTTTTGGGACAGATAGCAGTGGCAACATTCTCAAATCCGGCCGGTCTGGAGGCTATAGGAAACAGTATGTTTGCAGCCACACAGAACTCGGGTGATTTCGATGGAATAGGTCAGGATCCCACCCAAGGCGGAGGTGGTCTTACGACAGGCGTTTTGGAAATGTCAAACGTGGATTTATCAGCACAGTTTACCGACATGATAACCACACAGAGAGGCTTCCAGGCAAATTCCAGGATTATTACGACATCAGATACTTTATTAGAAGAGCTGATTAATCTTAAGAGATAATTAACAACAGTATTTTAATTAAAAGTATGCACAGCAGTGTATAATGACTGCGTACTTAGAACAGTAGTGATGGGTGGCAGTAATGCTGCCACCCATCATATAAGCCAGTGATGGGAGGGATAGCAATGATTGAAGTAACAAGGCTTAATGACAGCAAACTAACTATTAATGCAGAGCTTATAGAGAGAATAGAAGAGCTTCCCGATACAGTAATTAAATTGACAACCGGCAACAAAATAATAGTAAAAGAAAGTAGACAAGAGATAAAAGATTTAGTAATATTATACAAAAAAGAAATAATGTGCAGAGAATTGTAGATTGTCATATAGCAAAATAGTATTTATTTAAGAAATATATTGAATTTGATATAGATTACATATGGCAAATATAGAGGGATGGAAGGTGGCAGATTTGGATATAGCGTCTATTTTAGGATTGATATTGTGTGCAGTGCTTGTTGTGTTTGGTATCATAAACGGGCAGAATATTTCGGTTATAGGAGACTTCTTTGATTCTGCGTCAGTATTGATTACCATTGGCGGTTCTTTTTGCTGCGTAATGATTATGTCGCCGAGTTTAAAAGGATTTCTTAATTATCTGAAAAGCTTTACACTTATTTTAAAGGTTCAGCTTACCAATGAAGAGGAGACTATCAAGCAGATAATTTCATTATCTAACATAGCCAGAAAAGAAGGTCTGCTGGCTCTTGAAGAGGCAGCAAACGGAATAGATGACAACTTTCTGAAAAAGGGAGTTTTGTTAATCGTAGACGGCACTGATCCGGAGTTGGTAAGAAGTATCTTGGAGACTGAGCTGAGTTGTATAGAGGACAGGCATTCCAGTGTAGTTGGATTTTGGGATTCACTTGCCGCGATGGGTCCGGCATGGGGTATGATAGGTACCTTAATCGGTCTGATCAACATGCTGCAGAAGATGGAGGATGCCAAGGCTATCGGTCCTGCTATGGCTGTTGCTTTAATTACTACCTTCTATGGTTCGGTTTTGGCTAACTGGATATGTATACCTGTAGCGACAAAGCTTAGAGCAAAAAATTCCGGTGAAGTTATGGTAAAAGAATTAATGGTTGAGGGTCTGCTGTCTATTCAGGCAGGAGAAAACCCAAGAGTTATCGAAGAAAAGCTAAAATCCTTCCTGTCTCCAACACGTAGAGAAGCCTTAAGAGAAGAAAGCGGTGAAGATATTGGCTAGAAAGAAAAAAGAACAAGCTCCATCAGGAGGAAATGCTCCATGGATGAATACCTTTGCGGACTTAATGAATCTTTTACTCTGCTTTTTTGTTATGCTGTTTGCGATGTCTGAGGTAGATGCAGAGAAGTTTCAGGAAATAGCCATATCTATGTCCAATTCATTTGGAATATTTGATGCCGGTGGAAGGGCATTCGGAGAAGGACCGCTTATATCTTCAGGTATGTCACAGCTAAGCAATCTGGATCAGTATACGACAAGTATGGGAAAACGGGCTGAAAGCAAGAAAGAAAACGATGGAGAATATGATCCAACCACTAAGGAGAATATCGGGGATGATACCGACAAAGAAGGCGGTATAGATGAAGCATATGAGGTTATAAAAAAGAGAATGGAAGAAGTCTCGGGTGAAATGTACGGTACGGTTGAGAAACTGACCGAGGAATATAATCTTGGTGAATATGTTGAGCTTAGTATAGACCCTGATTTCAGATATGTGCAGATAAGCATGAAGGGCTCCATTCTGTTTAACTCAGGTAAGGCGGATATTCTGCCGGATGCAAGACCAATCCTTTCTAAGATAGGGGACATCCTGAGTGAATTTGACGGATATATCGTAGAGATTATAGGACATACAGATGACAGACCCATGACAAGTCCGACATATAAAGATAATAACTGGCTGTCAACTGCCAGAGCACTTAATGCTGCGGAATTCCTTATGGAAAATAATAATCTTGACCCACAGAATCTGAAGTATTCGGGCAGGGGGGAATATGAACCGATTGCCCCTAACACTACTGAAGAGGGAAGAGCCAGAAACAGACGTATTGAGATTAGAATATTCAATGAATACAGTGGAAGATAGGATTAACATCTTTAATATATATTGATAAATAAACCAAGAAGGGGAGACCTTAAATGAGAAAGAATATTTTAACGGTTATCATACTTGCAATGTGCTTAATTAACATAGTGCTTTCGGCAGTCCTGATATTCGTAATGGTGCCCACTGCCAACCAAACAACAGCACTGGTAAAAAAAGTGGCACAGATTATTGATTTGGAGCTTGAATCTCCCGAAAATTCAATAGATAATATTGGAGTATCGGATATTGAGACATATTTAATTGACGAAAGACTAACCTGCATACTTGCAAAAAGTGATGATGAAGATCATTATGCAGTGTTCTATCTGTCCTTATCCTTGAACATGACTCATAGTGACTATGAGGAATTGTCACCAATCATTTCAAAGTATGAGCATAATATAAAGGAGATTGTATCAGACGAATTTGCAAAATATACAATTGATGAAGCCAAAGCTATGAAGGATAAAATCAGAGAGCAGGTTACTATCCGGATACAGGAGCTCTTTAAATCAGACTTTATTATTAATGTATCTTTCGGAAATATATTATATGATTAAAAAAATGATGATTTTATGATTAATTTGTGATATTATGGGTGTAGGAAGCTAAATTATGCTAGTTATAGAATAAGACGCCAATGGCACAGCCAAACATGGCATAGCCATACATGGCATGGAATGTGAGGAAATCATGAGCGATGTCTTATCCCAAAATGAAATAGATAATCTGCTTGCTGCAATTAGCAGCGGAGAGTTGGATGCAGATGAGTTTAAGCAAAGTACCGAGAAGCATATCAAGAATTATGATTTTGCGAGGCCGTCCAAGTTCTCAAAAGAGCACTTAAGGACACTCAATATAATATTTGAGCACTATGGCAGGCTGTTAGCCACAAATCTTCCGGNTTATCTGAGAAAGAACGTTCAGGTGGAGGTAGTTAATGCCGAAGCGGTTACATATTCGGAATTTACGAATGCTTTGTCAAACCCGGTGTTATTAGGAATTATCGATTTCGCTCCGCTGGACGGACAGATTATAATAGAATTGGCAGATAATCTGGGATATGCTATTGTTGACAGGATGCTTGGCGGCGGGGGATATCCGCTGGAAAAGGTCAGAGATTTTTCTGAGATTGAGCTTTCTATTATAGAGCGGATATTTAATGTATGCACGAACCTTCTTCGTGAACCATGGATAAATGTTATTGAGATTGAACCCCGGCTCATACGAATAGAGACCAACTCGCAATTTGCACAGATTATTTCACCCAGTGAGATGATTTCTATTGTTACCATGAATATCAAGATCGGTAACTTTGAAGGTATGATGAATATTTGTCTGCCTTATGTCTGCTTAGAAAAGGTAATAGATAAGCTGAATACTAAGTACTGGTATTCAACAATGAAGCTTAGGGATGATAAATCCTATAAAGAGCTTATAGAAATAGCGATATCAAAAGCAAATGTACCGCTTCGTGCAGTATTAGGAAAAAGCACAATTTCTGTTAATGATTTTGTGAATATGCAGCGGGGTGATATAATAAAACTAAATTCAAAGGTGGATGATGAATTAATAGTGTATGTTGGAAATATAAGCAAATTTACCGCACTACCCGGTGCCTCGTCAGGCACTTATGCGGTTAAGATTTCATCAATTATACGAGGAGAGGAGTAACAGATATGGATGGAATGTTATCCCAAGAAGAGATAAATGCTCTGCTAAACGGTTTAGGTACTGATGACGGGGATGTGAATGATACAGAGCATTTGACAGATGCAGAAAAAGATGCTATAGGTGAAATATCCAATATCAGTATGGGAACAGCCGCAACAACTCTGTTTTCCTTAGTAAACCAAAGAGTTATTATTACAACCCCGGTTGTAGAATATGCCACTTGGAAAGATATAGCAAACAGCTATGACAAGCCATGTGTATTTATTCAGATATATTATCAGGATGGGTTGGATGGTAATAATATACTGATATTAAAAGAAAATGATGTTAAGGTCATTGCTGATCTTATGATGGGTGGTGACGGCACCAATATAGATGGGGAACTGTCTGAACTTCACTTGAGCGCCATAAGCGAAGCTATGAACCAGATGATGGGATCCGCTGCCACATCAGTTTCTTCCATGTTAGAAACCAGAGTAGTTATCACACCTCCTACAACAACCAAGGTTGACATGGATGAGAATGTCAGCGGCGAAGACATAGCAGATTTTTTGAAAGGAAAATTTGTTAAGGTCTCATTTGAAATGATCATAGGAGATTTGGTCGACAGTGTACTGATGCAGTTATATCCGTTTGAATTCGCTAAAAACCTGTACAAAGAATTTATGGCGGCGAATTCTATGGAGAGCGAGATACCTCCCAAACCTCAAACATCAAAACCTAAAGGGGAACCAAAGGCATCACCGCCTCCACAAGAAAAACATGTGCAGCAAAGTGCACCGACAGAAAGCATACCATATACCAATATCCCCGGAATGGCACCAAATGCGATGCCATATATGAATCAGCAGATTCCATATATGCCGCCGGTTCAGGATGTTAATATACAGCCTGCACAATTTGCACCATTTTCACAAATGGCACAGCATAAAGTACCTCCCGAGAATATTGATTTATTGATGGATGTACCTCTTGAGGTTACAGTTGAGCTTGGAAGGACAAGCAAGTCTATCAAGGATATACTGGACTTCGCACCGGGAACAATAATTGAGCTGAACAGACTGGCCGGTGAACCTATAGATGTCCTAGTCAACGGAAAATTTGTTGCAAAGGGCGAAGTAGTGGTTATGGAAGAGGCATTTGGTATCAGGGTTACTGAGATAACAAAACAAAGGCAATTATAATACACTATGATAGGAGAGTAGAAATGGCAAAGAGTATTTTAATCTGCGATGATGCAGCATTTATGAGAATGATGATAAAAGACATATTGGTAAAGAATGGCTATAACGTCGCAGGAGAAGCAGAGAACGGACTTAAAGCCATCGACAAGTATACCGAGATTAGACCTGACTTAGTTATGATGGATATTACCATGCCGGAAATGGATGGAATTCAAGCATTAAAGAAAATAAAAGCGATTGATCCTGCTGCAAATGTTATCATGTGTTCAGCTATGGGCCAGCAGGCCATGGTTATTGAATCCATTCAGTCAGGTGCCAAGGATTTTATTGTTAAGCCATTCCAAGCAGATAGAGTTCTGGAGGCTGTAAAGAAAGCAGTTGGTTAATAAATGATGCCTATGAATATAGCGGTTGTTTTACATAGTTCCCGTTCGGATGAGATAGTAAAAAAAATAAATGAAGCTGCGGGTGAGGCTGAACCTGAAGCATTTTCTTCAACGGACAGTGTATTACAACTACTTAGCTTATGTTTATTATTAATTGTTATTTTAATTGCTGCCTATTATACTTCCAAGTTTATTGGAAGATATAAGATGGGACAACTTAAGGACAGTAATATCCGGATAATTGAAGCTTACAGATTAGGCACAAACAAGATGCTCCAGATAGTTAAGATAGCTAATAAATATGTGGTTCTAGGTATAAGTAAGGATCAAATCATATATATCACGGAGCTTGATGAGAGTGAAGTTCTTACTCATGACATTCATGAGGGAGAGAAGCTGTCCTTTCGTCAGATTTATGAAAAAATAAAAGGGAAAAAACAGTAAAGGTTGGTATCTATGATTGCATCGGAAATAAAACGCTTTGGTATTAAGATGGCAATAGCGGTTTTGCTATTAATAATAGGTCTGGTGCTTTTAGCCAACGTAAGAAAGGTATCAGCTGCAAATATTAGTGATACCATTACATCGCCTGATACAACTGATGATGTACGTGGTACAACGAATAATATAAGCGGCAGCTTAGGACCACTGGAATTTAGATTAAACACCGATGAGGATGAAGGAAGCTTGGCAGCGACACTGCAAATTTTGCTGGTTCTTACTGTTATAACGCTGGCTCCTTCAATTTTGATAATGCTGACCTCATTCACAAGAATTGTTATTGTGCTTCATTTTGTAAGGTCAGCCCTTGGTACTCAGTCAACTCCACCCAATCAGATACTTATCGGTTTAGCACTGTTTTTGACCTTTTTTATAATGTCACCTGTAGTAACTCAGGTAAATGCTAATGCAATCCAGCCTCTTTCCAGAGGAGAAATAACTCAGGAAGAAGCATTTAATGCAGGTGTAGCTCCTGTCAGAACCTTTATGTTGGAGCAGACTAACATTAAGGACTTAAGATTGTTTATGGATATTGCAGGAATTACAACTGTAGATACAGTGGACGAGATCCCTATTACTGTTGTAATCCCTTCTTTCATTATAAGTGAGCTTAGGCAGGCATTTATTATTGGCTTTTTGATATACATACCATTTATTATTATAGACATGGTAGTGGCGTCCACACTTATGTCCATGGGTATGATGATGCTGCCGCCAACCATGATTTCAATGCCTTTTAAAATACTGTTATTCATAATAGCAGACGGATGGAATCTGATTATTGGAGAATTAGTGAAGACATTCTATTAGCCCTTCGGGTGAAAGGAGAACGTCAATGAATGAGAATATAGTAGTTGATATCGCCAGGGAAGCTATATATATAATTATAAAGGTAGCAGCTCCAATATTGATAGTATCCCTAACTGTCGGTCTTATTGTCAGTATATTGCAGACGGTTACATCTATTCAGGAACATACCCTCACATTTGTTCCTAAGCTGATTGCTATTCTGCTTGTTGTTTTATTGTTTGGCAATTGGATGCTTACATCAATAAAGGAGTTTATGATAGAACTGTATTCAAACTTCAGTTATTATATTAGAGCGTTATGACGTTTATATTAGAGAATTTTGAATTATTTATATTAATACTTGTGAGGATGAGCGGATTCATATATACTGCACCATTATTCTCTTTAAGGACCGTTCCTGTCAGAGTTAAGGCGGGATTATCTGTATTTTTAACTTTAATAATATTTTATGCCATCCCATTTTCTGCAGCCGAATATACAGGTACTATCGGTTTTGCAATATTGGTAGTCAAGGAAGCAATAGCAGGAGCCCTTATGGGTCTGTTTTCAAATATAGCATATCACATACTGGCTTTTGCCGGACAGATTATGGATATGGAAATCGGGTTTTCGATGATAAATCAGTTAGACCCCGTTACTAGGATTAGAACTTCTATATCGGCAAATCTTTATGGTTATCTAATCCTCCTGTTGATGATAATAACTAATCTGCATCATTATTTTTTAAGGGCAGTGATGGATTCTTATCAGGTTATGGGTTTGGGGGAAGCAATGTTTCCTCCAAATATGTATCGTCTGATGGTGCGTTTTATTATTGATTATTTTATTATTGCCATGCGAATAGTTTTGCCCATATTTGCAGCCATATTAGTAGTCAATACAATATTAGGAATTTTGGNAAAGGTTGCACCGCAGATGAATATGTTCGTTATTGGTATGCAGCTGAAGATTTTTGTAGGACTTATTATATTTTATTTGATTTTGGGACTTACACCATCGGTTGCAGACTATATTTTTAATGAGATGAAGGAGCTTTTATACGCAATAATAAAGATTATGAGAGGCAGTTAGTAAAACCGATCATAAGAAAGAAGGATTTGGTGGAGCATATTGAAGCAGTTTAGTTGGGAAGTTGAAGTAGGGCACCATTATATGTTTCCCTACCGTCTGCAGTTTTTTGCTGATGCAGCCGAAAAGACAGAGCCGCCGACATCGAAGAAGCTGAGTGATGCTAGAAAAGAAGGTCAGGTAGCAAGGAGTAAAGAGCTAACCACTTCCGCTGAATTGTTAGCATTGTTTCTGACATTGAAAATATTCATAGGGTATATGGTTGGTAAATTTATTGAAACCTTCCAAAGCTCTTATCAGAATATGAATCTGATGCTGGAAGGCGAGTTTACCACAGTGATGGCTGAGAGACTTCTTAAAAATTCTGTCAACAGAATTATTATCATCTGCCTTCCTGTTTGTATAACAGCTGTTGTTGTATCCTTTACTGTTATACTGTTTCAGGTCAAATGGAAGCTTTCAGGCAGGCCGTTAAAACCCAAAATAGGCAAACTGAATCCAATAAGCGGCTTTAGAAAGATATTTTCAAGGGACAAGGTGTTTTCTCTGGCTGTTGAAATAGTTAAGATTATTTTTATTGGGTATATAGCCTATGGCACTCTAAAGAAAGAGTGGAATACGCTTGTTATTCTTTATGATATAAGCTTATTTCAAGCTGTGGCTTTGATTGGAGATATTGTTTTAAATCTTGGAATCAAAATCAGCGTAATTTTCTTAGCTGTCGGATTCGCAGATTATATATATCAGAAGTTCAGATTCAAAAAAGATATGAGGATGACCAAGCAGGAAGTTAAGGATGAATTCAAGCAGACAGAAGGAGATCCTCTGATAAAGAGAAGAATCAGATCAAAGATGATGGAAGTATCCCAAAGAAGAATGATGCAGCGGCTTCCTGAGGCTGATGTGGTTATAACAAACCCCACTCATCTTGCTGCTGCAATAAAGTATGACAGGGCAGAAGCTGATGCACCCATTCTTCTGGCAAAGGGAGCAGATTATCTGGCAATAAAGATAAAAGAAATAGCTAAAGAGAATGATATTGAAATAGTTGAAAACAAGCCCTTGGCAAGGATGCTGTATTACAATGTTGAAGTCGGTGATGAGATTCCTTCCGAGCTGTATCAGATGACAGCAGAAGTCCTTGCTTATGTATATAGGCTGAAAGGGAAAATTTGATTAATATTACAACACTTGGGATACATACCCGGAAAGGCATGGGAGACTTGGAATGAAGAGAAATGATATAGCTGTAGGACTGTATATATTGGCAGCAATAATGTTTTTAATCATACCCATGAGCCCCCATTTATTAGACTTTTTTCTAGCACTTAATATAGCATTATCTATGGTAATATTATTTAATGCTATGTTTACCAAAGAAGTTCTTAATATGTCAGCATTTCCGACGGTTATTCTATTTACAACAATATTTCGTATTGCTCTGAACGTATCAAGTACAAGACTTATCTTATCTACCGGTGATCCCGGAAGTGTAGTCAGAGTATTTGGTGAATTCGTTGGCGGCGGTAACTTGGTTATCGGAGTAATCATATTTATTATATTAATAATAATACAGTTTGTAGTCATAAACAAAGGTTCTGACAGAGTAGCAGAGGTAACCGCCAGATTTACTTTGGATGCTATGCCGGGAAAGCAGATGGCTATAGATGCGGATCTTAATACCGGTGCAATTACAGATGCACAAGCCGTGGAACGCAGACAGAAGATTCAGGATGAAGCAGCTTTCTTCGGTTCCATGGACGGTGCAACTAAGTATGTTAAAGGTGATGCTGTTGCAGGTCTTATCATTACTGTAATAAACATAGCCGGTGGTATAATAACAGGTATGATGAACCACGGCTTAACAGCTGCTGAGGCATTACAGAAGTATTCCATACTTACTATCGGTGACGGACTGGTAGCGCAGATTCCCTCATTAATGATATCATTGTCAACCGGTATCTTGGTTACGAAGGTATCTAAGGAGGCTGATTTTGGAAATCTGCTTGTTGAACAGCTGTTCTCCATACCGAAGGTATTGTATATTGTGGGAACCAGTATGATCATACTGGGAATTGTAACACCGCTGAACCTCTTTCTGTTTACAGGTTATGGTCTTGCCTTTATTCTGTCGGGCAGAAACATTGCCGAGAAGCTGGAGATAGAATCCATAGAGAAAGAGGTGTCCTCTGAAGAAGCAGAAGCAGATGAGATCAGGAGACCTGAAAATGTTGCTTCTCTGCTGCAGGTTGATCCGATAGAGCTGGAGTTCGGTTACGGTATTATACCTCTTGCAGACATAAATCAGGGAGGAGACCTGCTTGACAGAGTTGTTCTTATACGAAGACAGATTGCTTTGGAGTTGGGTACAGTAGTGCCTATGATTCGTCTTCGCGACAATATACAGCTTAATCCAAACCAATACATTATAAAGATTAAAGGTATAAAGGTAAGTGAAGGTGAGATTCTGTTTGATCATTACATGGCAATGAACCCCGGCTATGTCGAGCAGGAGATTACCGGTATACCTACATTAGAACCGTCCTTTAATCTGCCGGCCATATGGATTACCGAAAGTCAGAGAGAGAGAGCCGAGTCATTAGGCTATACGGTTGTTGACCCTCCATCCATTATAGCCACCCATTTGACGGAGGTTATAAAGAATCATATTCACGAGCTGCTTACAAGACAGGATGTACAAAATCTTGTTAACAATATACAAGAAGCAAATCAAACACTTATTTCGGAGCTTGTACCTAAGCTTCTTAGCATAGGTGAGATACAGAAGGTTCTTCAAAATCTCTTAAGAGAACAGATATCTATAAGAGATTTGGTAACTATTCTGGAAACCTTAGCAGATTATGCACCTACCACTAGNGANATTGATGTGCTAACGGAATACGTAAGACAGAATCTTAAGC
>JGI24709J26583_10001440_pt1 | contig 20170 bp, 24 predicted proteins | sample BioPla2DNA1_FD_26583 | JGI IMG/M metagenome (IMG submission 26583) | reverse complement strand
TTAATTCAGCCAAGAAAGGATTAACTTCTTTCCTTGGCTACTGAAAGAAACATGATTAATTTTATGTTTCTTTCATTTTTTTTATAAAATAATATAACATATTCATTTTTTAAATAAATCATGATAATATTAATATAGAGGTGTTTATGAAAGAGTCGTTATTATATAAATTAATAAGGCCACTTCTTATTATTTGGTTTTATCCAACTTATAGACCGATGATTATTAATAATAAAGTTATTCCTAAAAAGGCAGGAGCTATATTAGCTGGAAATCACACTAGTAAAAAAGATTGTTTTATTTTAGGATCATCTACAAGAAGACCAATTAGATTTTTAGCTAAAGATGAACTTACAAGTGGTAGATTTGGTTTTTTATTTAAAAAAGTAGGTTTAATACCAGTTAATCGAAGAGAAAAAGATAACACAGTTATTCCTGCTAGTGTAGAGGCTTTAAATAATGATGCCATAATCGCAATATTTCCTGAAAGTACGATTAATAAAACAAAAGACATTATAATGCCATTTAAAACAGGAGCGGTTAGAATAGCAATTGAAAGTGGTAAACCAATTATTCCTTTTGCAATATCTGGAAATTATACAAAATGGAAAAAAAATGTTAAAATAACATTTGGAAAGCCATATTTTCCAAAATCAAAAAATATTGAAAAAGAAAATAAAATATTAGAAAATAAAGTAATAGCTTTATTAGAAAATAAGAGGTAAATAATGAATTTTATAAGTAAAGTATTTAGTAAAGATTATTCTGCAGAAAGAATTAAACCATTTAGTGATACTATTACACATTTAGATTATCCTGAAGTCGGTATCCATGAATTATTGAAAGAAACAGTAGATAAGTTTCCTAAATTGGTCGCATATGATTACTTTGGTAAAGAATCTACATTTGAAAGGTTTTACCAAAAAATAGAACATACTGCAAAAGCCTTTAAAGCAATAGGAGTTAAAAAGGGAGATAGGGTAACTATTAGTATGCCTAATACTCCAGAGGCAATTACAGCGTTTTATGCTATTAATATGATAGGTGCTACTGCTAATATGATTCATCCACTATCTAGTGAAAATGAAGTTGCATATTATGTGGAAATATCAAATAGTAAGTATTTTTTAACATTAGATAAATTAAAAAATAGAGTTTTAAAAGCAACTAAAAATTTAAATGTTGAAAGAATTATAATTTGTAGTGTTGATATAAGTATGCCACTTGTAACTAAGACAGCATATAATGCACTTGAATTAATTAAAAATAGAAAAAATCCTCCACCGATCATGACAGAAAAACTTGATGAAAGTCATGTGATTATGTGGAATGAATTTTATGATCTAGGATATGCCTATGATAAAAAAGATTATAAAATAAAGTCTGATCCAAATGATGAAGCAGTTATTTTATATAGTGGGGGAACAACTGGTAAGCCGAAAGGTGTAAGACTTTCAAATATGAATTTTAATGCTATGGCACTTCAAGCAATAAGTAGAGTTGAATCGGCTAAACCTGGTAATTCGGTTTTATCACTGCTACCAATATTTCATGGCTTTGGTTTAGGGTGCTGCGTTCATACCGTACTTTTAGCTGGAGTTAGGTGTTATTTAATACCTCAATTTAAACCTGAAGAATTTGTTAAATTAATAAAGAAAAGCAAACCTAATTTTGTTGTCGGAGTTCCAACTATGTTTGAAGCTCTTATAAATAGTAAAGAAAAATCAAAAACATACTTAAGACCGGTAACAGACGTTATTAGTGGTGGCGATACTTTAAAATCAGATTTAAGAAAGCGTATTAATCAGTATCTAGCAGATCATGGTTCTAAAGCACAGGTTAGAGTAGGTTATGGACTTTCTGAAAGTGTTGCGGTTTGTATTTTGTGTCCTAGTCATTATTATAAAGAAAATGCAATCGGGCTTCCAATGCCAAATACAGAAGTGAGGATTGTAAAACCAGGAACGACAAAAGAAGTAAAACCTAATAAGTTAGGTGAGATATGTGTTACTGGTCCATCAGTAATGATGGGATATTTAAATGAGCCTATCGAAACAGAAAACACTTTAAAAACTCATTATGATGGAAAAATCTGGCTTCATACTGGAGATATTGGTTATAAAAACCGAGATGGAATCGTGTTCTTTGAATCACGTTTAAAAAGAATGATAGTAACTAGTGGATATAATGTATATCCAAATTATATCGAGCAAATTATTGCATCACATCCAGCGGTTGAGGCATGTGTTGTCGTAGGAGTACCTCACCCATACCGTAAACAAGTTCCGGTTGCTAATGTAGTTCTGCATAAAAATCATGAAGGAAGCGCAGAGTTAACAAGAGATTTAATAAAATATTGTGAGAAATCTATCGCAAAGTATTCTATGCCTGTAGCTTTTGAATATATTAAAAGTGTACCCAAAACGTTAATTGGTAAAGTAAATTATCGAAAACTTGAAGAAGATTGTGCTAAAAAACACGGAAAGGTTTAAAATGAAAAAGAATAGAATTTCTTATAATATATTTAAATTTACTTTAGGTATAATATTTAGAATTTGCTATAGGCCTAAAACTTATAATAAAAAGCTTATTCCTAAAAAGGGAGCAGTTATCTTTGCCGGAAATCATTATCACCTTTTTGATCAAAACTTAGTTATATTATCAACTAAAAGAATGGTTAGATACATGGCTAAAATAGAATATTTTAATGATAAAAGAAAAGCTTGGTTCTTTAAAATGGCAGGTTGTATTCCAGTAAATAGAGAAATAAAAGATGAGAATGCTTCTAAAGAGGCTCTTAATGTACTAAAAAACAATTCAGCCTTAGGAATATTTCCTGAAGGAACAAGAAATAAAACTGATGAGTTTTTACTCCCGTTTAAGTTTGGGGTTGTATCACTTGCTCAAAAAACAGGTGCTGAGATAATGCCCTTTGCTGTAACTGGTGATTATAAAATTTTTCAAAAAAGTAATTTAAATATTAGGTATGGAAAACCATTTAAAGTGCCTAAGGATATGGATTTAAAAGAGGCTAATGATAAGCTTTTTAAAGTCATCAGTGACCTAAAAAAAGAAGGACTAAAAAGCATAGGTAAAAATTAAACATAAATTTCATAATAATATCACACGAATTTCATAAACTTTAGATATATTAAGAGTGCGAAAGGAAGTGATAAAATATGATGCAGTAGTAGCCTAGATTTTGTTAGGCTACAAGATTAAAGGTTTTTTACCTACCCATTACATTCTAAACACTTTTAAACAACTTAACTGATATAGTTATTAATAAATTAATAGTGGCCTCGGAGATACCCGCAAGTGACATTGTAAGTCAGGGCAAAGTTTATAAGAACAAGATATTTTTAATAACTTATCGTAACAAATTATAAAAATTTTAATTTTTAAAAGACAGGTAATCTTTCCTACCTTGTCTTTTTGATTTTTAAATGTTAAAGTAACTTCTGAGGTGCTTATGAAGCGATATCAAAACTTAACTAAAGAAGAATATAACACTCTTATTTATAATAAAATATTAATTGAAACAATAAGATCAACTAATAAAGCAAAAGATATATATGATATAGATATTTTACTTGAAAATAATCAAAAACAAAATCTTAAAGGAAATATTTTACTTTATGAAGATAACTGGTTTGAAGGACTAGTATATACTCAGGAAAAAGAAGAAATATTTATCTTTGGAATTATGCTAGAAAATAATTTTATTCAAATATTTTATATATCAAGTATTCTATCATTTCCATTAATGTCATATTTAAATAAAGAATCAAATAACTATGAAGGTAATCTTGAATTAATTGGTCTTTCAAGAAGAGAAGATTATGGAAAAAGTTCTATAAATCTTAATTCAAGAAAGAAAAGATCTCCAGTAGGTGTTAAAATATCAGAATGGAAACTAGATAATGCATTAAATAAGGATGTTACTTTTTATATTAAATTGAAAACTTTAAGTGAAGAGTTATTAGAATTAATAATAAATCAAAATAATAATAGTGAAAGTAAACTATTTGATTATCAAATACTAACACTAAGAAACAGTACCTTAGATGAATTTTTTAAAGAAATACATAAGGTAGATATATCAACATATGTATCAAAAGAAAAATCTAAAAAAAGATAATTGAAATAAACTAAATATTTGATATAATAACTTTAGTTGCTGGCATAGTATAAAGGTATTACGAGGCCATGGTAAGGCTTTAATCGGTGTTCAATTCACCGTGCCAGCACCATAATAAGGAAAGAATATATGAATATAGATAGACAGTTTTATGAATTACTTGGATTTCTTGCTCTAGGATCATCTCTTGAATTTTATGATCTAGATAATTTAAATGATTTGAAAATGGTTAACTTTGCAATTAAATCATATTTAGCTGATTATGAAATAGAAGTAATTGAAGAAGAAGTAATTAAAGAAATAGCAGCGAGAAAAGAAATGAAAAATACAGTACCAAATAATGTTTATGATATAAAAACTGGAAAAGCTCTTTAACAACTTTTCCAGTTTTAATTTATTGTAAATTCTCCAGAAATATAAATTTCATTATTATCAGAAAAAACACTTTTAATAATTCTATAATCACCTTTAGGAAGTTTACCATAACCATAACTCCAGTCAATATCTATTTCTTTAGACTCATCTGGTTTTAATATATAACCAATCAAAATAAAGTTAAGTTCATTTTTTGGTCTAAGTTTATANCAAAAATCATTTTTCTGTACTTCAATAAAATAAGGCTCGCCATAAGTATAGTTTTCATCTGTTTTATTATGTAAAGTAATAGTACTATCTATTACATTCATACTTACTAAATCATTGTTAATTTAATAACTTGATTTTTTTTCTAAAGTACATCCAAATATAAAGATAATAATAAAAATTATAAATATTGTTTTTTTCATTTAAGCTCCTATTTAAAGATTATATCATAAGTTATTTTTAATTTAACTTTAATATTCAAGAATATAAAAACTAAATCTTTCATTAATATATATATGAATATAAATTAATAAAAAAGCAATCAATTTAGGTGATTCTAAATTAATATAAATAAATGGGTCGCAAATGGGTCGCAAATGGGTCGCAAATTGACGACGCTTTAAGTTATCTAGATTTAATAAATAAACTTAGTGGTAAAATTGTAAAATACAAGAGACATGATAATAGAGACTACCCAGAGTATGCTATTCGCGAAAGTTTGTTAAATTCATGTATACACCGATCATTTGAGTTCAATGGAAGTGTTATTGTTCATGTTTTTCTTGACAGAATAGAAGTGGTTTCACTTGGAGGTCTTGTTAAAGGAATAACTTTAGAAGATATTTTAAAGGGAATATCAGAAACTAGAAATCCAAGTTTGGCAAATATCTTTCNCAGACTCGATTATGTTGAAAGCTTTGGTACAGGAATTAGAAGAATAAATGAAAGTTATGCTAAATATGATGTAAAACCTACATTTAAAGTTACTGAAAATAGCTTTACTGTTATTCTACCTAATACCAATTACTCTAATGATACTAATCTTAATACAAAAAACGATGAAGAAAAAATTGTTGAATATATAAAAGAAAAAGGAACAATAACCAGAAAGATAGCTGAGAATATTTTAGGTTTTTCTAAGACTCATACTAATCGTATTTTAGAAGAGTTAGTAAATAATAAAATTATTACTAAAATAGGAAATAATAAAAGCACTAAATATATTTTAAAGTCATGATGTAATATTCAAAAAGTATTATATATTAATTGTTTAAAAAATCATGATTTTTGCAAATGTAAGATAAAATATTTAAATTCTATAGAAGGTGGAAATTAATGAGTATTAAAGGATTAAAAGTAGGAGAAGTATCATTAGAAAAATATAATCCAATGTGGAAAGAGGAATTTTTAAAAGAAAAAGAAAATCTTGAAAAAATAATTACTATGACTTTCATTTTTAGTATAAAACCATTCTACTTTCATATATTTTATTGGAGGGAATGATGGAAATATTAAAAGTATCAAGTAAAAGTAATCCAAGTAAGGTAGCAGGAGCTATCGCAAATGTTTTTAGAACCGAAGGTATTGTTGAACTTCAAACTATCGGAGCAGGAAGTTTAAATCAAGCAATAAAAGCCATAGCTATTGCCCGAGGATTCGTAGCCCCTAGCGGAAAAAATTTAATTGTTATACCTGCTTTTAGTGATATAACAATAGATGGAGTAGAGAAAACTGCAATTAAATTAATCGTTGAATCTAAGTAACACATTATTGTGTTATTTTTTTGAAATTAAATAATTTAAGTTCATAGTATTTAATATGAATGAAAAAAATGAAGAATTAACAATTATAGATATTCAATTATTACTTTCAGTAGTACTTACAGGTGTAGTCATAGTTTCTGCTATTATGGGATATAACTCCCATTTAAAATTGAAAGGTGAAAAACCTTTTTGGAATGAAAAACAAGTTAGAGATATTTTAATTGTTAGTAAATTTATAATATTAATTACTGCTCTTATAACTTTTGGAACATCTCTTATAAATATAGATTTAACTAAAAAGAAAAATGAAGATTTAAGTAATGCTTATTTAGAATCTCTAGCTGCTTTTATAGTAATAATTCCTGCTATTTTACTTCTTATAGTGGCATTTAGAAAAAAACAAGATGATTTTTTAGAAGGGGAAATTATTTAATAATAGACAAAGTTTTTCATTGAACATTTTCTGATATTTTGATAATCTCATTGTAAGAGGTAGATTCAATGAATAAAAAGGGCTTTACTCTAATTGAAATAATTATAACAGTTACTATATTAGTTTCTCTTGGTTTAGTAATAACACTGGGAATAAATAAAATGTTTGATAAATCAAGTGAAGAAAGTTATGAAGCTTTTGAAAGTAAAATTATTTCATCTGCAGATTTATATTTAGCAAACAATCAAATTTTAATAAATGATTTACAAACCAAAAGAGGTTGGATAGACTTTACGGTAAAAGAATTAATATCTAGTGGATTTATTGATGAAAATATAATTGATCCCTCTACTAATGAAAAAGTTGATATTAATGAAAAGGTCAGAATTTCTTTAGATTCTGATGGTCTCTATCGCATAGAATTTAAGCCAACTGATATATCGGAGCCTTATTTAGAAGGAAGAACTATCAATCTTAAATATAAAGAAGCGGTTACTTGTGATGATTTTAAAAATTATGAAAATGAGTGGAAAACTTCTAATTTAAGAGCTATTGATGAAAATGGTTTTGTTATGGATATAAATTCAGATATAATAAAAGAAGTTAATTGTAATATAAACACAAGTGTTCCCGGAAGTTACAAAATTGAATATATTTATCAAATACCACCTCTTAATAATACAAAAAGTTACCATAGACCAGTAATAGTACAGTCTAGTCCTGATGATATTGTTAACTTAGAGGTTGAAGTAACAAGAAAAATTGGTGGAAGCACTGGACCAGGAATACCTACATTTATTATAAATGAAGAAATTATATTTATAGTCAGAGGTGAGAAAAGAACTGGTGAAATAGTCAATCTAACAAGTGACTTTTATAAAATAGAAGGTTCTCATGATACTAAAACAGTCGGGACTAAAAATCCACTATTTACTTATACTGGAAAGAACAGTGATGGAAGTATTCCTACTGGAGATGTAACTTATAACGTTATATTTAATCCTGAAGATATTGTTAAAATTAGAATTAATGTAAGTAGCTCTTATTGCTATGGAGATTATTTTTCATATTCAGTTCAGGGTCAAAAAAGAAATAGTACCAAATGGATAAGTTTAAATGCTTCTACTTATAATGTAAGTGGAGGAGGAACTAGTAGTTATGGTAGTAGATCTGTTTCTGTTACCTTCACAGGAAATAACAGTGATGGAACAAAACCAACGGGTAGTGCTTCATATCAAGTGGTAGACTGCACCCCTGAGACTGAGCCAATAACTGAAGTTACAACTAGATATACTAATCCAGTAACTTCTAGTTCTAGAAGTCAGGGCACTACAGCGTGCTGGCCAGTATGTGTTTATTATTACCATGGCGGAGGTAGTTATGAATGTTGTGGAAGTAATTGTAACCCTCCACCAGGAGCATTTGACGTGTCATGCACTCATTAATCTACCTTATATAAATTTACTTACCTTTATGATAAAATAGATAAGAAAGTGTGGTGTAATTGAGATTTATCTCAATATATAGATGAAATTAACAAAGGAAAAAATAACTAAAGTATCCTCTTTAAAAAAAGAACCAAAGTGGATGCTTGATTTTAGATTAAAAGCCTATGANAAATTTATNTCNTTAGANAATCCNGATTTTGGTCCAAAGTTAGATATAGACTTTAANAATTTAACATATTATAANAAAATNGATGAAGCCAAAACNGACTGGAAAGATGTAGACAAGGAAGTTAAAGAAACTTTTAAAAACTTAGGAGTAATATCTGCTGAAGAAAAATACTTAGAAGGAGTTAATAATCAACTTGAAAGCGAAGTTATTTATCATAATTTAAGAAAAGATGCTAAAGAAAGTGGAGTAATATTTTTAAGTACTGATGATGCACTTAAAAAATATCCAGAACTTTTTAAAAAATATTTTAATAAATTAGTNGATTATAGTGAAAATAAATATACCGCATTAAATGGAGCAATGTGGAGTGGAGGATCTTTTATTTATATTCCTCCAAATACAAAGTTAGACCGTCCGCTTCAAAGTTACTTTAGGATAAATTCAGTAACTATGGGCCAGTTTGAAAGAACTATTATAATCGTTGATGAAAACTCAGAGCTTACTTATATTGAAGGATGCACCGCAGAAGAATATGCAGAAGATTCTCTTCATGCTGGAGTAGTTGAAATCTTTGTTCTTAAAAATGCTAAATGTAGATATATAACAATTCAAAATTGGTCTAAAGATGTATATAATTTAGTAACTAAAAGAAGCATTGTATCTGAAAATGGAAAAATGGAATGGATAGATGGAAATATTGGAAGTAAAGTTACGATGAAATATCCATCAAGTATTTTGAAAGGTGACTACTCATCATCAAGTTCAATTAGTATTGCCTATGCTAAGGATAGCCAGGTTCTTGATGCTGGTGCTAAGATGATTCATCTTGGTAAAAATACTAAAAGTAACATCATATCAAAAAGTATTGCTTCATCTGGAGGAACATCTAACTATAGAGGAACAGTTAAAATAAGTAATGGTGCTGAGAATAGTGAAGCTATCGTAAAATGTGATACTATTTTACTTGATAATAAGTCTAAAAGTGATACTTTTCCTAAAAATATAGTTTTAAATGATTCAAGTTCTCTTGAACATGAAGCAACTGTATCTAAAATTAGTGAAGAAAAATTAAATTATTTAAAAAGCAAAGGAATAAGTGAAGATGCAGCTAGTGAACTCATTGTAATGGGCTTTATTGCTGACTTTAAAAAAGAATTACCGCTAGAATATGCAATCGAGCTTAACCGTTTATTAAAAATAAATTGATTTATACGAATTATAAAAAACTGAAATGAAAAACTTTCAGTTTTTTAATATCTACTATTATAGTTTTTAAAAATCAGTAATTTTCAACAATAAAACTTTCAAAATCTGAGCTTTGTACTAATTAAATATATGTGTTAAAAGTAGATTAAGAAAGGAGGAAACTATGTATAATACAGTATATTTAATTGGTCGCTTAACTAAAGATCCAGAAGCAACTACAACTGAAACAGGAAAAAAAGTAATGGCAATAAACTTAGCTGTTCAAAGAAGTTATAAAAACAGTGAAGGAATTTATGAAGCGGATTTTATCAGATGTATACTATGGGAAGGCATTGCTTCTCGCACTGCTGAGTATTGTAAAAAAGGTGATTTAATTGGTCTTCGTGGTCAAATCAGAACCTCTTCTTACGAAGATCAAAACAAAGAAATGAGATACACTACCGATATAGTTGCTGAAAAGGTAAGTTTCTTAGCAATGGCTAGTAATAATATTCCTAAAAATAATGATAGTGACAAAAAGAAATAATAAAAAAAGATTACTATCATAATATTTATTGGTGACTTATGAAATATTTAAAATACTTAATGCTAATTGTTGTTATTACTTTAAGCTTTTACTTTACTGAAAAGATTATGATTCATATGGAAAATAAAAATCCCATTATGCTTGAAATAATTAAGAAAGAAAACTCTTATAAAACCAAACCTGTAAATGCAGTTATTGAAAACAATACAATTATCCCAGGTATTAATGGAAGGGTTGTTGATAAGAGAAAAAGCCTTGCTAAGATGAATGAAATAGGTTCATTTAATGAAACATTTTTAGTTTATGATGAAATAGCTCCAGAAATATCATTAAATAATAATCTGGAAAAGATTATTGTTAAAGGTAATCCAATTAAGAGAATGGTTAGTTTAGTTATTAATCAAAATAAAAACGCTGAGAATTATCTTAAAGAAAATAATATTAAATATGCACTCATAGCTGATATAAATACCAAAATAGATAAAACAAAAAAATATGTTTTAGGAGAGCGTAGTCTTGATAATATCAGTGACTTAAACACTCTTTTAAATAAACATAAAGTTAATACTAAAATATGTATCTTAAATTATTCTAATGTTGAATATTGCAATAAAAATAAATATTTGTTAGTCGATCCACTAGTTAAAACCGATGATAATATAAATAAAGTTTTAAATAAAATAACTAGTGGCTCGATAATCCTAATTAACAAAGGCTTGTCAAATGATAATTTAATCCTAATATTAAATGAAATAAAAAAACAAGATTTAAAAATTTTCTATATAAATGAAATGTTAAGTGAAAGTACTAAATAAAATGTTAAAACATTTTATTTTTTTCGTGAAAACCTATAATTTAATTAAAATCTATTATATAATGAAATTGTAATTAGGAGAAAGGAGATTATCATGTTGTCTATTGATAATGAAAAAACCATCTCACACCAAATGAATTACAATGCATGGAAATTATATTTTGATTTTTTTATAAAATTATCATCTAGTGAAAAAGACTCAATTGATATAATTGTGGATATGTCAAATTTACTTTTAAATGCTGAAGTTAAAGCGGAAACAACCTTAGAACATACCTCATATCTAGAATATAAAAAATTAGTTGAAGAATTAACAGTGCAGAGAATTGAAAGAGCAAAACAAATAAGAGAAGAAAAAAACAAAACTAGAGTTATGTAAAAAGGAGAGTATTATGAGTCTATCAAAAGAAATATTAAATCAAATGACACTTGATGAAAAAATTAAAGAAGAAAGAATAAATGAATCAACAAAAAGAATTTTAGATGTCAAAGTAGACCGTGGTATTATAAAATAATTTGCGTATACTTTAATTAGGTGATAATTAATGTGTACCGCACTCTCAATACAAACCAAAAATAAAGAAGTGTTTTTAGGAAGAACCCTTGATTTTTCCTTTGAACTTGATCCTAGTATTTATGTAACTCCTAGAGATTATAAATGGCTAAATAAAATAAATAACGAGGAGATTATTAATAAATATAAGTTTATAGCAATTGGTGAAGAAACGCCAAAAATAATATTTACCGATGGTGTAAATGAAAGCGGACTTGGAGTAGCCGCACTTTATTTTCAAGGAGAAGCTCATTATCAAAAGGAACCATCAGGTAATAAAGTGCCAGTAGGTTCGATTGATTTTATAGCATATCTTCTTGGAAACTACTCATCAACTTCCGATGTTTTATTAAATATAAACAAACTAGAAATTATTGGAATAGAAGATGAGGTTACAAATACAATTGCACCACTACACTGGTTTGTTGTTGATAAAACAGGTACTGGAGTTGTAATCGAGCCAACAAAAAAAGGATTAGAAGTTACTTATAATCCTATAAATGTCTTAGCTAATGCTCCTGATTTTAAATGGCATTTAACTAATTTAAGAAATTATTTAAATTTATCTCCAAAGCAAAAGTCAGAAGCAATATGGGAAGGTGTAATGTTAAAACCATTTGGACAAGGCAGTGGTACATATTCCTTACCTGGTGACTATACATCACCATCAAGATTTGTAAGAGCAGCATATCTAAAAAGTTTTACTCAATTAGAAGATGAGTCTATAGTCAATACTTGTTTTAATATATTAAAATCCGTTAGTATTCCAAAGGGTGTAGTTATAACTGATCGAAATACCTCTGATTACACTCAGTATACAGCCTTTATTAATTTAAATGAGGCAACTTATTATTTTAATACTTATAATAACGGAGATATTATAAAAGCAAGTATTAATGATGCTGATTCTTTAGAAATAAAATCACTTGGAAAATTAAAACAAAAACCTAATTTTCCATTACTTAAAAATTATAAATAAAAATAGAAAGAGAAGTAGTAATGATAGTAGTAGAAAACAAAACCGAAAATGAATTAAAATATTTAATAAATGAAAATATATCTTTAGTACATCTTATTGATATATTCTCTAGAAAGGGATACAGAATTCAATCAATTTCTGAAGTACATAATAATGATAATTACTATGATACAAAAGATTTAAATTTATATGAAAATCAATGCTCTTTAAGAATAAGAGAAAAAAATGCTGGAAACAAAACAACTTACCTAGGAACATATAAATCACCATACAATAATGACGATATATATTCATCTAGAAAAGAAATAGAAAAACCACTTGAAGGTGGATCATTTGAAGATTTAAAATCAACATTAAAAGACGATATACAAAACTTTGAATTAGTAGATCAAAGTCCGGTTTTAAACTCGAAAACAAAAAGAATGGATGTAATTTTAGAAAAAGATACTGAGCAAATAGCTTTATCATATGACCAAACCGAATACACTAATTATTTAATTGGCGGACTTAAACATACCGATTTAATGTTGGAAGTTGAAATAATAGAAAGCTTAAATTGTTCTAAAACATTAAACGATATCAATAGTTTTTTAACTGCTTACTTAACTGATTTAGAATTAAATAAACAAAGTAAATATGAAAGAGGTATTTTAAAAACTAATTCAAAAGAAAAAAATATTAGTTTATAGAAAAAAACATTTGACAATTAACAATAATTATAATATTATATTTTAACACAAAGCCAAATATTAATTTAAATTGTTCTTGATAATTATTAAAGTTTTGTGTATACTTATAATAGGAAAGAACTTAAACCTGTAGTGGTTTTCCTTTCTGAATTTTTGGACAAAAAAGAGATACATTTTGTTTCGTGGTGTACCTTAGTCCAATTTCTTGTGTGAAGTACACCTTTTCATTTCTGAATTAGTGTACTTTTTGATTTCCCCTGAATAAATTCGAGAATCAGATTACTCGGATTTTACAATCACAAGTAATACAATAAGTACAATCAAGTACTCCATTGTTTTCCTTTTCTAAATTTAATCATTGGACATCTCCTCACTTCTATTATTGAATAATAAAAGACTAAGGCGTACACCAAACAATTAATGTATCTCTTAAAATTGATTATAATATATTACGATTAAGTAATCAGTCATATTGTCGTAACTTGTAAAAATTATTACATTTATATATTGACATTAACAATTAGTATCTAAACAATCTAGCATATAAAAAAGCCTATAGGCTTTGATTATAAAGTGGTGGGTGATACTGGACTCGAACCAGTGACCTTTACGATGTCAACGTAACGATCTAACCAACTGATCTAATCACCCGCACTCTTATTATATAAAATAAATCTAAATATGACAAGAAAAAACCTAAAACATTTTGTTTAGGTTTTATTATTGTTCTAATTCTTGAGTTAATTTATCATATTCTTTAGTTAACTTTGTAGCTGGTGCTTCTTCTAAAGTATACCAGCCGTTATTATAACAAAGGTTAAATAAGTCTTTAGCTTCTTTAGTTAATTTTTCAAATATATCATGATATGCTTTATAAATTGTATCACATGATGCTTCATTTAAAGCAGTAACAGTATTGGATGTTAAATTTTTTTCTGAAAGAAGTGCATCCATCATTATATATTTATCTTCCATTAGCTATCACCATCCTTAAGAAGTTTTGTTAAATCATCACATATTTGATAATGAAGATCTATAAGTTTAGATAACATTTTTTCGCATTCTTCATCTTCAATTTTGTTTAAAAACAATTCATATTTTTTTGCTGTTATAATATGCCAGTTAAACATATCACTAATATATGATAAATCTTTTGTTGATACCATTTTTGGAACTTTTTCCATTTTCATCCTCCAGTATTATCTTTCCCTAATTATTTTAAATTATTCAAAATTATTTTGTAAATTTCGGTTAATTTTTCTAAATTAAAAGATGCATTTGCACTTGATGGACATGGTAAATATATAGCTTCTATATTTGTTTTATTATAAATTTGTTTATTATAAATATTAAGTGCTACTTTGCCAGTTACATAAATGGTTTTTATATTAGTTAATTTTAAAATGCTATTTATATCATTTNCATGGACATTTCTTATNGATGAATCTTTTGATCCTTCTATGTCACATTTCTTAATAGTGCCCCATAAGGCAATATTGTTTTTTAAAAGAAAGTTTATTTTTTCTTCAACTGTATTTAATTTAACATTAAAAAGATTTTCGAAGATTTTCCAAAAACGATTACTAGCATGAGAATAATAAAAGTTTTTTTCTCTAGAAGTAATACTTGGTACTGTTCCTAATATTAAAACCTTAGAATTTTTATCGAAAATAGGTTCAAAAGAGTATACTGTATTCATAAATCACCATTTATAGTATAGCTTATTTACAAATAAATATATAAGTATTATAATAAATTTAAGAAAGAGAGAAAATAATGATTGAAATAAAAGGTGTTACTAAAAAATATGGTAAAAAAACTGCTCTAGATAATATGAGTTTAACTATTAATAAAGGTGATATTTTCGCTTTTGTTGGACACAACGGTGCTGGAAAAACCACATGTATTAAATGCATGACTGATATTATTGAATTTGACTCAGGAGACATTTTATATGATGGAGTCTCGATTAAAGATAATCCTCTAGAATGTAAAAAAAATATAGCATACATTCCGGATAATCCTGATATTTATGAATTTTTAAAAGGAATTGATTATTTAAATTTTATAGCAGATATTTATGAAGTAGGGGAAGAAAGATTAGAGAGAATAAATAAATACTCATCAGAGCTAGGGCTTAAAGAAGCACTTGGTAATCCAATTGGTTCATATTCTCAAGGAATGAAACAGAAACTTGCTATTATTGGAGCTCTTATCCATGAACCTAAATATTTAATTTTAGATGAACCATTTGTAGGTCTAGATCCAGTAGCAACTCGTAAATTAAAAGATTATATGAAAGAAATGACCGATAAAGGAAACTGTATTTTCTTTTCAACTCATGTTTTAGAAGTTGCTGAGAAATTATGTAATAAACTAGCAATTATTAAAGATGGTAAATTAATTAAATCTGGTGATATGGATAAGTTATTGCAAGATAAATCTCTTGAAGATATATTTTTGGAGTTAGAAGATGAAAAAACTACTTAAGTTAACAAAAATAAATTTATTAACTTTTTTTGATATTCATAAAGTAATAAATCCTGTTTCTAAAAAAGAAAAGAAAAAAGCAATTTGGATGCTTCTTTTATATATTTTATCATTTGGATTATTAGCATTTACTTTTTTTAGTGCATCTAGATTTATGCTCTCTGGTCTTATATTAATGGAGATTCCTCATATCTTACTTGTTTTGTTTATGGCAGCATCTAGCATTCTTTCGGTTATGTCATCTGTTTCAAAGGTAAATAAAACTATATTTAACTCAGATGATTATAATATATTATTAAGTTTGCCAATAAAGAAAAGTACGATAATTTCAAGTAAAATAATATTGCTTTATATATCTAACTTAGTATTTACATTATTATTGATGTTTCCTGCATATCTAGCTTATATTCTTAAAGTGGATGTTGCTTTATCATTTCATTTTTATTATCTAATTACTTTATTTTTAATACCAGTTGTTCCCACTGTAATAGGTTCAATAATTGGTAGTTTACTATCAAGCATTACCTCTAGATTTAAATATAAAAACTTTGTTAATGTATTTCTTAATTTAGTATTATTTCTAGGTGTGTATGCTCTATCATACAGAGTTCAGTCTTTAACTACTATAGATCTTGCTAATTTAAGTGATTCTTTCGTTAGTAAAATAAATAATATCTATCCCTTAAGTAAAATGTATTTAAATATAATTCAAAATGAAAGTTTATATAATTTCATATTATTTGTTTTAATATCCATTATTATTTATGAGTTATTTAAATATTCTTTAGTTAAATATTTTGATAACATTAATAGTAAACTTTCAGCTGTTACGATCGTAAATGAGTATAAAGATAGTGATGTTAAACAAAACAGTAAATTAATAAGTCTTTATAAAAAAGAACTAAAAAGATATTTTTCTAGTCCATTATATGTTTTAAATACAGCACTTGGTTGTGTAATATTAATAATTGCTCTTATAGTACTTGCTATTTATGGTTCTGAATCCTTAGATGCACTTTTAGATATACCTAATTTATCAAATTATTTAATTCTTTATGGACCACTTGTTTTTTGTGCTTTTTGTGCCCTCTCATGTACTACCAATTCATCAATATCTTTAGAGGGTAAAAATATTTGGATTTTAAAATCACTTCCAGTAACAGTAAAAGAAATATTTTTATCTAAAATAATGGTAAATTTAACTATTCTATATCCAACAATATTAATTGGCAGTATTTTAATTACTTACATTGCTAATTTAACCTTTATAAACTTTTTATTATTACTATTTGTTCCTGGGATATTTTCATTATTTATATCAGGCACTGGAATTTTAACTAATCTTTATTTTCCTGATTTTGAATGGAAAAATGAAGTTAAACCAATTAAACAAAGTATTTCAGTTGTAGTAAGCTTAGCAATTGGTTTTGCCCTTTCTCTTATTCCAATCTTTATTAAATTAAATATTAATAATATGCTTTATTCATTTATTTATGGGCTATTTTTAATACTAATAACTTATATTTTATATANAATATTATTTACTAAAGGAAAAAAATTATTTAAATCTTTATAGATGTGCTATAATCTAAAGTAGGAGAATAAAAAGAGATGGAATTTAATGAAAATAATCAAAACTTATTTAAAGTTTTAATATCAGATAAAACCTTTTATAAAGAATATCTTAAAGACTATTTCAAAAGATATAGTGATGATATGGCAATACTAAATGCATTTTTAGAGTTTAATTCTAAAAAGATAATTGATATTAAAGATATAACTGATTTAGGAGATTATGTTAATTTTAAGCATAATGTCTTTGGTTTTAGAAACTTTAATATAAACCAGGAAGAATCAATATTAGATGAAACAATAAATTATAATTTTATCCATAGGAAAGTACTAACACTACTTAATTGTTATCATGGCTTTTGGTCTGAAATAGATGTATTAGAAAAAGAATCATATTTTCATCTTCAACTTTTAAGAATAACTCCTTTTAGTATAAATAATGAAACGATAATACAAATGATTTTAATGTCTAATTTAATAAATAATAATATTCCACCATTTATATTAAATAAAGAAGATATAGAAATATATATAGAATGTATTAAAACAAATGATGCTTTGAAATTTAAAAACTTAATTTTAAAAAACATAAATGAAGAATTTAACTATGTTATTAACCTTTATAAAAAGTATTATGGCTTGCCAATCGATAAGGATATAAGAGAACTTCTTTTATTAAAAGTCTAACTTCTAAAAAAAGAAGTTTTTTTCTTTTGTAAATATAAATTTTATTTGATACAATATTAATAGAATAGAGGAGGCAAGTGTGAAAACAGAAATAGAAAAATTAGATGAATATTTTAGAGTACTTAATTATTTATCATGTGCTCAAATGTATTTAAAGGATAATGCTTTTTTAAGAAGACCGCTTAAAAAAGAGGATATAAAAACAAGATTAATCGGACACTGGGGAAGTGCTCCAGGACAAAACTTTATTTATGTGCATTTAAATAGAGTAATTAATAAATATGATTTAAATATGTTTTATATATCAGGACCAGGACACAGTGGACAAGCAGTAATAGGAAATGCCTATTTAGAAGGAACCTATAGTGAGGTATATCCAGAATTTACTCAGGATGAAGAAGGCTTAAATAAGTTATGTAAACTATTTAGTTTTCCAGGAGGAACATCAAGTCATGTTGCCCCTGAAGTACCAGGAAGTATTAATGAAGGTGGAGAGCTAGGGTATAGTTTATCTCATGCTTATGGTGCAGTTCTAGGAAATCCTGATTTAATAGCAGCCTGCGTAGTAGGTGATGGAGAAGCTGAAACAGGACCTCTAGCAGGATCGTGGCAAGCAAATAAAATAATAAATCCCATAAATGATGGGGTGGTGCTACCTATCTTGCATTTGAATGGATATAAAATCGCTAATCCAACCGTACTAGCAAGAATATCAGAAGAAGAGTTAATTAAATATTTTGAGGGAATGGGATATAAACCATATATAGTTAGTGGCGAGGACCAAATAAAGATGCATGAAAAAATGTCTAAGGTAATGGATGAAGTTATTTTAGAGATAAAAAGCATCAAAAATAAAGCAAAGCTAACAAATGATTCATCAAGACCAATTTGGCCAATGATAATACTTAGAACTCCTAAGGGATGGACTGGAGTAAAATCATACAAAGAAAAAAATATTGAAGGAACCTTTAGATCTCACCAAGTACCTTTTTCAACAACGGGTGAGATAGAAAGTGTATCTGAATTAGAAAAGTGGCTTAAAAGTTATCAAATAGATAATCTATTTGATGAAAAAGGAACCTTAAAAGATTATTTAAAAGAAATGGCTCCAAAAGGAAACAAAAGAATGAGTGCCAATCCATATACAAATGGAGGATATAAAACAAAAGAGTTAATTATTCCTGATGTAACTCCCTATGCACTTAAGTTTAATAAAAGAGGAGAACTAAAAGCGAGTGATATGTATACTCTTGGAACCTTTACAAGAGAAATTGTTCGAAACAATAAAAACTTTATGATTTTTGGACCAGATGAAGCACTTTCAAATAAANTCAATGATGTCTTTGAAATAACAAATAGAAAATTTACTGGAAAGCTATATGACTATGATGAATTTTTAAATAATGATGGACAAGTCATTGACACCATCTTGTCAGAGCATCTTTGTCAAGGAATGTTAGAAGGCTATATTCTAACCGGAAGATATGGTATCTTCCATAGCTATGAAGCCTTTATAAGAATTGTTGATTCAATGGCTGGACAACATGCAAAATGGCTGAAAATGTGCAGTGAACTTCCTTGGAGAAAAGATATACCATCTTTAAATTATATAATAACAAGTCACTGCTGGCAGCAAGATCATAATGGTTACACGCACCAAGACCCTGGCTTTTTAAATCACTTAGCATCTAAAAAACCAGAAATAACCAGAATATATTTACCATTTGATGCAAATACGCTTCTTGCAACATTTAGAAACATAATTGGAACTAAAAACAAAATAAATGCTATTGTCGCATCTAAACATGACCGCCCACAGTGGCTTAATATAGAAGAGGCAGAAAATCATGTAAATAAAGGAATTGATATATTATCTTGGGCAAGTGATGAAAATCCCGATGTAATTTTAGCATGTGCTGGAGATACACCTACACTTGAAGTTTTAGCTGCTAAACAAATACTAAAAGAAAATCTTCCGGAGTTAAGGGTAAGAGTAGTAAATGTTATTGATCTAATGAAGTTAACTCCAAGAGAAAAACATCCACATGGACTAACTAATACAGAGTATGATAATTTATTTACTTTAGACAAACCAATAATATTTGCATTCCATGGCTATCCTGATTTAATTTATAGCTTAACTTATAAAAGAACAAATAGAAATCTACATGTTAGAGGCTATAATGAAGAGGGAACAATTACAACTCCATTTGATATGAGAGTAAGAAATAAAATTGACCGCTATAACTTAATATTAGATGTTTTAAAATATACAAATATAGATGAAAACCAAAAAGAAAATCTAAAATCAAAATGTCTTGAAACTTTAAGATATCA
>JGI24709J26583_10001439_pt1 | contig 20171 bp, 18 predicted proteins | sample BioPla2DNA1_FD_26583 | JGI IMG/M metagenome (IMG submission 26583) | reverse complement strand
GCTTCGAAGACGGGCCTAAAAATCCGTTAAAGGGCACATCGATGAAGTTCCTTGTGCCGGCTTGTTACGCCCAGTGATGGGCTGGTGCTGGGAGTTAAGGTTTAGGGGCACCCTGCAATGGCATGCAGGAACTGACCCCTTTACCGTGGAGACCCTCAGTTGTGGAAGATAGATTGCCCCGCGTATGCGATAAAAATCTTGACTACAATGAGGGAGTGAACCTGTCATGCGGTATCACTTTTTGATGCTGTGGGCAGTGTAGCCTGCCTTGAGTGTTGTTTGGAGGATAGCGGGTCACGTGTTTATGTATTGGCCGATACATAAGCAATATTGCCGCTTGAAACCGACGATGCAAAAGAGGCTAGAGTAGGCACAGGCTCTCGGGGAAAACCCCTAGGCTGTTTGCAAAAAGGCAATCCGGGGATTGCAGTGTGGACTAAGTGGTAATCAGGCTTTGAAAAGGGTAACCTTTCAACAATAGATTTAAAGGGAAACCGCCGAAACGGCGACGATTCGGTATCTGTTGGGGAAAACCTGCCTGACCTAAGCCGCAAAATTTACTCGGGTTGTTGCCATCCTTTTAATACATAATTTCTAAGGTGTTGAGAAAGCAGGATTTTGCTTGGATCAAAAAAACTCAGAAAAGAAATATTTTAAACTTTTGGACAAATACAAAGAAATATCTGGTGAGAGTATACCGGTGAAAAAAGCCTCTGGCATAGAAAAAAAGCATGTTTTATGGGGGCTTTTTATTACATTTATTTCTTTTACATTGTCAATACTCATATTATTTGCTTCTACCAGTATATTTAAAACCATATCACCTCCCTTTGCGTTATTAGTAGTACTGGGTATTATTCTAATTGGTGTAATCTTTGACGTTATAGGGATGGCAGTTACAGCCGCAGATGAGACCCCTTTTCATTCAATGGCGTCAAAAAAGATGAAAGGGGCGAAACAATCAATAAAACTGCTGCGGAATGCTCCCAGAGTGTCAAGTTTTTGTAATGATGTAATAGGCGACATATGCAGTGTTGTCAGCGGTGCCGCAGGTACGGCCATTATATACAAGATCTTTGCCAACAGTGCAAATATTTCTTTGCTTGAAGTACTGTTAGGTGCTTTAATAGCTGCTCTGACTGTCGGAGGAAAAGCCTTTGCAAAAAATATTGGCATAAATAATGCCAATTATATCGTTTATAAGGTCGGCCGTTTAGTCGCTGTTTTCTCCAGTAAAGGTGCACATAATAAAAAAAGCAAGAAATGCGGCTGAGTTGAGGTGTAGTTTTAGTTGAACAAGAATGATAATAAATGTTATGGATATCTTTCAAGAATAAATACTCCCGATGATCTTAAGAATTTGACATATGATGAACTGGGCATACTGGCAGAAGAGATTCGTTTATTTCTGCTTGATACCGTTTCAAAAACCGGTGGACATATTGCCTCAAATTTAGGTGTTGTGGAATTGACTTTGGCACTCCACAAGGTTTTAAACGCACCATTGGACAAAATTATTTGGGATGTGGGTCATCAAACCTATGTACACAAGATTCTTACCGGACGCAAGGATTCTTTTGAATCACTGCGCCAATTTGGCGGAATAGCAGGTTTCCCCAAAACTCAGGAAAGTGAATATGATATTTTTAATACCGGGCATAGCAGTACTTCAGTATCGGCTGCGCTGGGAATGGCCAGAGCACGGGATTTAAACCGGGAGGATTATACTGTTGCGGCAGTAATAGGGGACGGGGCTTTATCGGGAGGAATGGCATTAGAAGCATTGAATGATGCAGGAATTTCCCGGACTAATCTGCTGGTTATCCTTAATGATAACGGTATGTCAATTGCCCCTAATGTGGGAGGACTGTCACGATACTTGAGCAGACTCCGCATTCGACCTTTTTACTATAAAACCAGGGAATCCATGCAGGCTTTTTTTGACTCATTACCAAACTCAGGCAGGAGGCTCAGAAAGTTCTTGCATAAAGTCAAATCATCGGTGAAAAGCATGTTTATTCCATCGATGTTTTTTGAGGATCTGGGATTCAGGTATTTTGGCCCGATTGATGGTCATGATATCAAGGAAATGGTAAGAGTGTTTGAACAAGGTAAAACAATGAAAGGGCCGGTTTTGGTCCATGTTGTTACTGTAAAGGGAAAAGGCTATAAATTTGCTGAGGAAAATCCGGGTATTTATCATGGAGTGGCACCCTTTGTAATAGAGTCGGGCCAGGTGGTAAATTCTAGAAATAAAAATTATTCGGGCGTTTTCGGCAAAAAAATGTGTGAGTTGGCAAAACAGGATAATAAAATTATTGCCATTACCGCAGCCATGACTGACGGAACAGGCCTGACACAGTTCAGAGAACTATATCCTAAGCGGTTTTTTGATGTGGGTATAGCCGAACAGCACGCAGTAACTCTTGCTGCAGGTCTGGCTATGGGAGGGGCAAAGCCTGTAGTGGCCATATATTCGACTTTCTTGCAGCGAGCTTATGATCAGATCCTCCATGATGTGGCTTTGCAAAATCTTAAGGTGGTTTTTGCCATAGACCGTGCCGGTGTTGTGGGGGATGACGGGGAAACCCATCAGGGGATTTATGATATTTCGTTTCTGTATACCATACCTAATATGACTATCTTATCGCCGGCATCGCCCAATGAGCTTAAGAATATGCTGGATTATGCAATTTTTGAACATCAGGGACCTGTTGCTGTTCGATATCCAAAGGGCTCCGGCCATGAATTTGATGGTTCAGACACACCCATTGAATTTGGTAAAGGTATGGTTTTAAAAGAAGGTACTTCAGTTACTCTTATTGGTGTAGGAAAGGTGATGAATAATATCTTTGAAGCAGCACAGCTATTGGAATCAGAAGGGATTTCCTGCGAGATTATCAACCCAAGATTCTTGCGGCCGGCAGATGATGAACTTATACTTAAATCAGCCGGGAAAACTAATAAAGTTGTAGTTGTACAGGATGTTATTCAGGAAGGCGGCTTTGGTGCTTATGTAACCGGACTTATTAACAATGCTCGCATAGGAGCTTATACAAAGGTCATTGGTCTTCCGGATAAGGGTATTGAACACGGAAAAACAGAGCTGATATACAAGAAATACGGACTTGATCCACAAGGAATAAAAGCCGCCATTATAAAAGAGTTTTACACAAATAATTGACTGGAGTGAGTCAAATGCGCCGCTTAATTATGTTTGTTTAAGCTGTCATCCTGAGCTTTAGCGAAGGATCTAAAACTGCTTTGAAACAGTCTAGCGAAATATAGCAATAAGAAACAGAGGTATTAAATGGCCAGGGTAAGATTGGATATAATATTGGTTAATAAAGGGCTCTTTGAGAGCCGGGAAAAGGCCAAAGCTGCTGTTATGGCAGGTTTAGTCTATGTAGACGGTGAACGCGCAGATAAACCCGGCGCTTTTTACAGCGAGGATTGTACTATAGAGGTTAAAGGTAAACCGATTCCATATGTCAGCCGGGGAGGCCTCAAACTTGAAAAAGCAATTTCCGAGTTCAGTATTGATCTTAAAGATCTGGTCTGTGTGGATGTGGGTGCGTCAACAGGCGGATTTACCGATGTTATGTTGAAGAACGGAGCTAAAAGAGTATATTCAGTGGATGTAGGTTACGGACAATTGGCCTGGGAACTCAGGAATAATCCAAAAGTTGTTTGCATGGAGCGTACCAATTTTCGATATATTACCAGGGAACAAATAAGCGAACTTTTGGATTTCGGGGCTGCCGATGTTTCATTTATATCCCTTAAACTTATACTCCCGCCATTGAAAAATATATTAAAACCCTTCGGTAAAGTGGTATGTCTTATAAAACCGCAATTTGAAGCGGGAAGAAATAAGGTAGGGAAAAAAGGCGTAGTAAAGGACCCTAAAGTCCACGAAGATGTTATAAACTCAGTTATAACATCCTCTTTGGAACTGGGGTATTCTGTAGCAGGCCTTTCATTTTCACCTGTTAAAGGGCCGGAAGGTAATATTGAGTACTTATTGCATCTAATAAGTGGAGAAACAGAAAATAAGCCCGAGATAATTGTCTCAGATGTAGTTGAAACAGCACATACCACCCTCAGCTCATAATCTGATTGCGCCTGTAATCATAATTTCATATTTCAGATGGAATAAGATGTATTAATTCTTCTAATGTATCAGCAGCAGTAAGAATTTTCAGGATTTTCTTGTTGGGAACATGATAAATAGTAAAATCGTCATATTCTCCGATTTCTTCCCGGATAGTTTTTGTTGCAGAATCCTTAAATGGATCGAATTCCCAATCATTAACATCTACGTGCAAACAAGTATCAATTCGGAACCATTTATCCAGCTCTTCAATAAAAACTCCATTAAATCCGTGAACAATAAGCCTCTCAAAATCCTCATCATAGAGAATTTGATAGCAAAATCCTGCAGGAATATCAGATGCTCTCATAAGGGCGGCAAGAAGATGTGACTTGGCAAAACAAATTCCATGCCCTTTATCCAGCACCTCCGAAGCTGTTCTGGTTACGCTGGTTGCGTTAATCTCAAAGGAATTAAAAATATGATCTCTGGTAAATTTATATATTTCCCGTGCTTTAGAAAGATTGTCTTTCAGACCGTATGTAAGTTGCTCTGCTGTCTGTGATACCAATGGATGATCAAAATCTATTATGTCGCTGTTTTCGAGATAATTACTTATGTCCGACTTATCCGGATTCGGGTCAGGCATTACAAATCTCATCTCCTTAAAAAATTTAAGTTTTAATAGTATGCTACCATTGTTTTTTGTTTGTTGCAAGAGCATTATGTTAGAATAACCTCACCCGTTACCTGAGTTGTCATCCTGAGCGGCACGCATGACATTGGCTAAAGGTTTAACATGGTGTATTCATAGCAATGACAGGAGTGGTAAGATTCTTCGCTGACGCTCAGAATGACATAGGGGGCTCAGAATGACACAGAGACTCAAAATGACAATAGGGTACCCGAGAGTATTGTTAGCTATCGCCTGCACAGCATACGGTAAGACCTTTTGCCTGCGGTGTAAAGAAATAAATTGCTTTGTTTTTCTTATGGTATAATCTAATTAAGAATGCAATTTTTAAAATAGATTAATCGGAGCGATGTTGGTGAAAGTGAAGAAATTGGTTCGGGAAATTATAAGTCTGGTGGTTACAATAGCAGTAATCTTCACCATTGTATTTACTCTTAATATTACGGTATTTACCATATCCAGGGTAAAACAGATTTCCATGAAGAACACTTTGCTGGAAGGAGATATTGTTTATTATAACCGGCTTGCCTACAAGCCTGAACATTTTAACAGAGGAGATATTATACTTTTTTTGGCAGACGGCAGAGAAAGACGAGGGGTTTTCGATGCTATAAGCATAAAACTTACAGATATTAAGGATGTATTGACAAGGGAAGGCAAAAAAACAAATGTACGTTATGTTAAGCGTATTATAGGCTTACCCGGGGATGTTATAGAAATAGGCGATGACGGTAAGGTTTATGTTAACGGAGAGATGGAAAACAAACCATATGTTTTGGGGTATACTTCTAAAGGGGAAGTAGAATATCCTCTTAAAGTACCGGAAAATGAATTTTTTGTTATGGGCGATAACAGAGAGATGTCTGGCGACAGTCGCCAGTTTGGTTGTGTTAGTATAAATTCTGTTGAGGGAAAAGCCACCTTTTTACTTTGGCCCTCATCAAGAGTAAAACGAATAAAGTAATACTGATGCGAGGATTATATGAAAAAAGAGATTGATAATAATCAGAGAAAGCTGCCGGTGCCCTTTGATTCAGGCTTACTGTATACCATTGTAGCTATTTACTATGTATATGCATCCAGGTATATTACCAAATTTAATTTTTCCACAGAAATAAACCTGGTACTTTCCCAAATATTATTTTTAGTTGTACCGCCATTACTATTAGCTTTCATCAGAAAATATGATATTAAAGAAACATTTAGATTAAAAGCGCCAAAACCATTGGAAGTTTTACTTATGCTGGTCATAAGTCCTGTTATGGTAATTGCCGGATTTTGCTCAGGATTTTTAGGGCTTCTGGCTGTTAAAGGGATTTTTGGGAGAGTATATATCGGAGGGGATGTAACCGATATTTTTTCCAAAAATATTATTATATCCCTGCTATTAATAGCTGTATTACCGGCGGTGTGTGAGGAATTACTTTTCAGAGGCATGATCCAAAGAGGCCTAGAAAAGATTGGAGCCGGCTGGTCTGTTTTATTGAGCGGAATATTATTCGGGTTATTTCATTTTGATTTTCAGCGGCTGACAGCTCAGACACTGATTGGATTTTTAGCAGCATATGTGGTTTATCGTACCGGCTCAATTTTTAACGGTATGATTCTGCATTTTTGTAATAACGGTCTTTTGACACTTTTTGCAAATCGTGTGGCAGGTTCAGAGGTGCAAGGCACCCAGGTAGTGACTGATCCATTCGATATCCCGGAGTTTTTACAGATGGCCGAGCAATATAATATGTCAATTGAGCAGTTGCTTGGTGTTATGGCAGTAGTGTTGGCCATTGTTCTGGCAATAAGTATAGTGGTTATTTTTGGTCTATTAATTATTTTAAGATCCATTACCCGGAATACTGTAGAAAAACCGGAAAAAATAAAAGGCAGCGGTAAAGGCTTGCTTGTCGGAATTCCAGGGCTGCTGATGATAGCCATTGTCTATACAGGCCTTGGATTATTGCTGCTTAATAATAATACAGGCCAAAGAATTCTTCAGTTTATGGGAATGTTATAATAGAATTTTAATTTCTCGAGATTATTACTGGTGTAACAACAGAAAGGTTTTATAGATATGATAATTGCCGATAAATGGACTGAATATAAACTTCTGGATGCAGGAAACGGTGAAAAGGTTGAAAGCTGGAATGACATAATCTTAAGAAGGCCTGACCCACAGGCTATATGGCCCTGGACAAAACCCGGGGTCTGCGACAATGTACATGCACATTATCACAGAAGTAAGGCCGGAGGCGGTCAGTGGGAGTATAAAAGAAAAATTCCCCGAAATTGGACTATCAGGTATAAGAATCTGACATTTAATGTAGAGCCTACCGGATTTAAACATACAGGCCTTTTCCCGGAGCAGGCCGTTAATTGGGACTGGATGGCAGAAAAAATTATTGATTCAAATAGAAAGATTTCTGTTCTTAATCTTTTTGCCTACACCGGCGGCGCCACATGTGCGTGTCTTGCTGCAGGGGCTTCGGTGTGTCACGTCGATGCCTCAAAGGGTATGGTAAATTGGGCAAAGAAAAATGTTGAACTGTCAAATCTGAGAGATAAGCCGGTACGTTTTATAGTGGATGATTGTATGAAATTTGTCCAAAGGGAGATAAGGCGGGGTCGCTTTTACGATGCAATTATTATGGATCCTCCTTCCTATGGAAGAGGTCCTAATGGCGAACTGTGGAAGCTGGAGGACGAACTGTTTTCACTGGTAAGCACCTTAACAAATGTTATGAGCAAAACTCCGCTATTTTTTCTTCTTAATTCTTATACTACTGGTTTTTCTCCCAGAGTTGCGGCTAATATGCTTGAGTTATGCTTAAAAAGGAAATTCGGCGGCAAGGTCAGTAGTGGTGAGGTGGGTTTACCCATTACAGATTCCGGGATAGTGCTTCCTTGTGGAAACTATGCCCGGTGGGAGATGTAAAATTTAGAATTAAATTATGGATGATAAAATACTTTAATGGTATAATATCCAAATAGCATAGGTTGCTGATACGAAAGGAAGGATTTAAATAGCCTATGGAAAATGAAAACAAGATTTTAAACCTTATTATCGATGCATTGGAGGACAAAAAAGCTGTAAATATCAAAGCCATTGATATTCACAATCTGACCACTGTCGCATATTATTTTGTCATTGCCAGCGGTACGTCTGTTACTCATATAAAAGCTCTCAGCGATAATTTGGTTGAAAAGCTGGAGGAAAATGGACTTAGGCCTTTAAGAATAGAAGGATATAATCATGCAAGATGGATATTGCTGGACTACGGTGATGTTATCGCCCACATCTTCCATGAAGAGGACAGGGAGTATTATGGCCTTGAAAGATTATGGCAGGATGGGGAACCTGTTAATCTCTAGGGACTATACAAGCAATGCAAATTAGCGGAGGTTATTGCAATGAGTTATTCAAGAGAAGTAGATAAAAAATGGCAGAAAAAATGGGAGGAAAGCAAACTCTATAAATTTGACCGTGACAAGCTGGACAAGAAACTGTATTGTCTTGAAATGTTTTCTTATCCGTCAGGGGCTAAACTTCATGTAGGGCATTGGTATAATTTCGGTCTCACCGATTCCTGGGCAAGAATGAAGAGAATGCAGGGTTATAATGTATTTCACCCTCAAGGTTTCGATGCTTTTGGTCTTCCCGCCGAAAATTACGCTATTAAGACCGGGATACATCCTATGGACTCAACTATGAAAAACATTGAGACTATGAAACGGCAGCTAAAAGAAATGGGGGCCACTTTCGACTGGGATTATGAGGTAATAACCTGTGCTCCCGAGTATTATAAATGGACCCAGTGGATATTCCTTCAATTATATAAAAAAGGACTGGCTTACAGAAAAAATGCTCCGGTTAACTGGTGCCCCAGCTGTAAAACTGTTCTGGCCAATGAACAGGTTGTAGACGGTGCCTGTGAGCGCTGCCACAGCGAGGTAACAAGAAAGAATCTTACTCAATGGTTCTTTAAGATAACCGAATATGCGCAGGAATTATTGGATTGTCTGCCGGCATTGGATTGGCCGGAAAAAACCAAGAAAATCCAGACAAATTGGATAGGGCGCTCAGAGGGTGCACAAATAGAGTTTAAGGTGGAAAATGGGGACAAGTCCTCAGAAGAAATCACATTCAATGTATTTACAACCCGTGCCGACACGCTTTACGGTGTAACCTATGTGGTATTGGCTCCGGAGCATGAGCTTGTTGATAAAATAACCACCCCTGAGTATAAGGATGCTGTAGAGGAATATCGTAGACAGGTTAACAAGGTTTCGGAAATAGACAGGCTCTCTACCACCAGAGAAAAAACCGGTGTATTTACTGGTGCATATGCCATTCATCCGCTAACCGGCGAAAATGTTCAGATATGGATAGCCGATTATGTTCTTGCCGGCTATGGAACCGGATGCGTTATGGCAGTGCCTGCTCATGATGAACGGGATTATGAATTTGCTACCAAGTATGGGCTTGATATAATTCGTGTTATCAAGGGGAAAGAAGGCGTTGATGATACCCTTCCTTTTGTTGAAGACGGCATTTTAACCAATAGTCAGGAGTTTGACGGAGTTTCATCCGAAGATGCGCGTCTGAAAATTGTAGACAAGCTTTCCAAACAAGGTAAGGGTGAGCTTAAGGTTACTTACCGCTTAAGAGATTGGCTTGTTTCAAGGCAGCGCTATTGGGGGGCTCCCATTCCGGTTGTTCATTGCGAAAAGTGTGGTATTGTTCCGGTTCCCGAAGACCAATTGCCGGTTGAACTTCCTTATGATGTGGTGTTTACTCCTGATGGCGAGTCTCCGCTGGCCAAGTGTGAGTCTTTTATAAATACCGTTTGTCCCACCTGCAAAGGTCCTGCAAAGAGAGATTCAGATACTCTGGATACCTTTGTTTGCTCCAGCTGGTATTTTTTAAGGTACCCGGACAATAAGAACGATAAGGAAGCCTTTAACACCGAATGGATAAACAAAATTCTTCCCGTTGATAAATATGTGGGCGGCGCAGAGCATGCAGCCATGCATCTCCTTTATGCCCGCTTCTTTACAAAGGCATTGAGGGATATGGGTTATCTCAATTTTGATGAACCGTTCCTTTCACTAATTCATCAGGGTACCATTTTAGGCTCAGACGGACAAAAAATGTCAAAGTCAAGAGGCAATACCGTAACCCCTGACGAGTATATAAACAAATATGGTTCGGATGTATTCAGAATGTATCTGGCCTTTGGCTTTGCCTATATTGAAGGTGGTCCCTGGAGCGATGATGGAATAAAAGCAATTGATCGTTTTATAGGGCGAATCAACAGGGTAATTGAAGAAGTGATTGCTGAAAGAGGGAAATCATCTTCAAAAAACATGGGAGCCGATGAAAAAGAGCTAAATTTTGTAAGGCACAACACTATCAAAAGTGTTACCCAGGATACTGACCAGTTCCAGTTTAATACGGCAATAGCAAGGCTTATGGAGCTGGTTAATGCCATTTATAAATATGATATGAAGACAGACAAAAACTACGATTTGATGGAGGAAACTCTAAAAGATTTGTTAAAACTTCTGTCACCTTTTGCACCCCATTTTACCGAGGAGATGTGGGAATCAATGGGAGAGAAATACTCTATCTTTAACCAGAACTGGCCTGTTTATGACGAAAAAGCTCTGGTGAAGGATGAGGTTGAAATTGCTGTTCAGTTTAACGGACAAATTAGGTTCAGAACAAATGTACCTACTGATTCAGATAATAAGGAAATTGAAGACATTGTTAAGAATGACCCTCGTTCGGCTCAATATCTGGAAGGGAAGAATATTGTCAAGGTTATTGTTGTTAAAGGTCGTCTGGTTAATATTGTTGTAAAATAAGAGGTGTAAAGATTGGATAGTGCGTTTAGATTTCTTATAATGGCCGGGGTAACATATTTAACGTTTTTATGCGTTGTAAGAATTGCTGTTGGAAATCAGTATAAATCAAAATCATTCCTCATTAATATTATTGGTATGTTTGCAGCTTACGGTAGCTTTATCGTAAGCCGTTACAAGAGCAACTTAAATATTCCTGATTTCCTGTATTACATACTGATTGTACTGTTGACTGTATTTTTACCTCCTCTTTCATTGAAGATGAAGAGTGAGCAAACCCTGAGATATATTGCTTGCGGAGTTGTTGCAGTTCCGTTGCTTCACCTTTTGTTTTCATTGCTGCTGGGCTGGGGAGAGCTATTACCGTCTATTCAGATACCATCCCTTTGGCAACTTTTTTAGCTTACATACAACTGATGATGTTAATAATGTGAAATATATGGGGGCGATTTTTTGGGTTTAGAAACACCGGATGAAGCGAGGCTTATGCAGCCCTCTGTTTTGGCCTTTATAGGAGATGCGGTATTTAATCTTTTCATACGGGAAAGATTAATAATGAATAAAAAAGGGACTTCCCATCAGCTGCATATTTTATCTACCGACTATGTTAAGGCGGCTTCCCAGTCAAGAATTTCAAAGGCCCTGATGGAGACCTTTACTGAGGAGGAAGCCTATATTTTTAGGCGGGGAAGAAACACAAAATCTGTAACTATACCCAAGAATGCAGAAGTTCAGGATTACAGATATGCTACCGGGTTTGAGGCATTATTGGGTTATCTGTATTTGACAAAACAGAAGGAGAGACTATATCAATTGATGGACCAGGCGGCCGACATTATTGAGTCGCCCGGGAATGGAGACTAATAATGAGAAAAAAAGATTTGGGCTCAAATAAGACTTCAAGGGCTAAACCGGCTTCCAAGGGAAAAAAGAACCGGAGCGAAGTAACGAAGAAAGGTACTGGTAAAAGACCCGGTATAAAAGGTCATGATAAGGATGCCGCTGGTGCCGTTAAAAATACAAGAATCTTCAATGAGGTTGATTCTATTGAAAGAGAAGACAGAGTGGAAGGGAAAAACTCTGTTTTTGAGGCAATAAGATCGGGACGCCCTTTGAACAAGCTTTTTGTGGAAAAGGACAGCCAGGACGTATTGGTCTTGAGAATTATTGCTATGGCTCGAGAAAAAGACATTCCAATACAATATCTTGAGCGTAACAAACTTGACTCCNTATCTCAAACAAGAGCTCACCAGGGTGTTATCCTGGAGCTAGCGGCCAAGGAATATGTTGAGGTAGAAGACATTCTTGGTACTGCAGAGGGAAAAGGAGAAAAGCCATTTGTACTGGCTCTTGATGGTATAACTGACACAAACAATTTAGGTTCGATAATCAGAAGTGCTGAATGTGCGGGGGTTCACGGAATAATTCTTCCTAAGCGCCGTTCTGCAGCACTGAACGCCACAGTGGCTAAAGTTGCAGCAGGAGCATTGGAATATGTTAATGTAGCTAGGGTCACAAACCTGGTTCAAACCCTAAGAGCTCTTAAAAATGAAGGTTTGTGGGTGATAGGTGCTGACATGGACGGAGAAGCAAATTTCCAGGATGCAAATCTTACCGGCCCCATAGCTCTTGTTATCGGAAGTGAAGGAGAGGGCTTAGCCAGGCTTGTAAAGAATGAATGTGATATGTTGGTTAAAATACCTATGAAGGGGAAAATTTCATCGCTAAATGCAGGTGTCGCGGCAGGTCTCGTCATGTTTGAAATATTAAGACAGCGAGGGTATTAAATTTTAGATAAATACTGCACTTTGTGGTATATAGAAAGAAAGATTGTATTTTATCACTTGGGGGGCCGGCCATGAAGAGACAATCTAAATTCATCTTTATGATTATCATAGTTTTAATACTGTTCGCCAGCACCAACATTCTTCTCTTTCAACGATATATAGTACTGGTAGAAGGAGATGTCGGGAGCATAAATCAACTGGGGACCATAAGGGGCTCGATTCAAAGATTCACGAAGTTAGAGCTTGTTAATGGTGAGAATAAGCATATTAAAGACAAAATTGACAATATTTTCGAAGCACAAAAAGAGCTTAAAACGCCTTTTCTTAAAGAGGCCGAAGAAAAGTGGAAAGAGCTTAAATCGGTTGCTATAAAACACAGGATTAACCCGGACGTGAATAATATTAAAAAACTGATTGAGACCAGCGAGGAATGCTGGGATATAGTAGATAAAGCAATTCTCAAAAATCAACATATCGCGGAGAACAAGACAGCCTATCTTGTGCTTCCGATAGTTTTTTTAATATTTGAGCTAATTTTTGGCGTATTGCTTATTTATATAATTAAGAGATATGTATACGATAACCTGGAAACCTTTGCGGCTTATGACAACTTAACCAAAGCCCACAGCAAAAGATACTTTATAGAGTTTATGAATAATGAGATTTCCAGAGCTGAACGAAAAAACGCTGAATTTTCACTTATTATGTTTGATATAGATCATTTTAAAACAATCAATGATACATATGGGCACAGTGCCGGAGATGAAGTTCTGAAAACCCTGACAGATATTGTTAAAAAAGGTTTACGAAAATCTGACATAGTGTCCAGAATAGGAGGAGAAGAGTTTACGATTATGCTTCCTGACTCTGCAATCAACGAGGCTGTCAATACTGCAGAAAGAGCTCGTAAGAATATAGAGAAACATCATTTTAAGGATGTAGGGAATATAACGGTGAGCTTTGGAGTAACAGCATATCAAACAGGCGATAAAGTTGATGATATGTTAAAAAGAGCCGACACAGCTCTTTATATTGCCAAAAACGGAGGAAGAAACCGGACAGAAATAGCTTAGCTGCCGCTTTATTACGTTTGTTCAAGCTGTTATCCTTAGCGCAGCAGAGTCGAAGGATCTTACAATGTAAATGCAAAGCTAAAAGTAGTTCTTATAGATTTTATTCAGGAGGTATATAGTGACTGTTGTTGACGTAAAAACCGTAAGGAAAATCGCTGACATGGCTGCTGTCTTTATTGAAGAAAAAGACCTGGAAGCCTATGCGGCCCAGCTGAATACAATTATGGAGCATATGGGAAAGATTATGGACCTGGATACAGGTGACCAGGAGCCCATGGAGCATATCCTGCCTGTGAAAAATGTATTCAGGGATGATGAAGTTACTAACAAAAATATAAAAGATGAGCTTCTTAAAAATGCCTCTGTTAAAGAAGACGGCTATTTTAAAGTACCTACGGTGGTAGAGTGATTATGAGTATATGTAAAAAAACTGTTACTGAAACAGCTGAACTGCTGAGAACCAGAAAAATCAGTGCCGATGAACTTGTTAAAGAATATTTTGATGAAATTAAAAAGAAGAATCCGGATATTAATGCGTATGTAACTATTTGTGAAGATGAGGCTATTAAAGCTGCTGAGGCTGCACAAAAGATTATGGATTCCAATAATGATGTTCCTTATCTTTGCGGCATTCCGATGACGCTAAAGGACAATATATGCACGAAGAACATTAAAACTACCTGTGCTTCAAAAATGCTTGAGGATTTTCTGCCACCTTATTCGGCAACAGTATATAAAAAATTGTTAGACAGCGGGACGGTGCTTCTGGGCAAGCTGAATATGGATGAATTTGCTATGGGAAACTCCTCGGAACACTCTATTTTTGGTGCTGTTCATAATCCCTGGAATACAGCATTTGTAGCCGGAGGCTCCAGCGGAGGCTCTGCTGCCTCAGTCGCGTCAAATCTAGCCGCTTTTGCCTTAGGCTCCGACACAGGAGGCGGAATCAGGCAGCCGGCATCCTTTTGCGGGGTCGTAGGTTTAAAACCCACCTATGGATTAGTTTCCCGGTATGGTTTAATTGCTTTTGCATCCTCATTGGAGCAAATTGGCATTATATCAAAGGATATAACAGACTGTGGCATTATTATGAATGTAATAACCGGACATGACCCTATGGATTCTACTTCCATTAAAAGACCGGCTGAAGACTATTCAGAGGGGCTGGGAAAGAACATAGACGGGATAAAAATTGCTCTGCCCAAAGAACTATTTGGTTCGGAGCTAGAAAAAGAGGTCGGGAATGTTATAAACGACACATTAAAAAGACTTGAATCCCGTGGTGCAGTTTTATCTGACTGCTCACTTCCAACAATAGAAAATGCCATACATGCATATTACATTATTTCTTCTTCAGAAGCCAGCTCGAATCTTGCAAGGTATGACGGAATACGATATGGACACCGAAATGAGAGGGCTGAAAACATATCGGATCTTTATAGAAAATCAAGGACAGAGGGTTTCGGCCAGGAAACAAAAAGGCGTATTCTTTTAGGCACCTATGCCTTAAGTGCAGAACATCAGGATGAGCTTTATAAAAAGGCATTAAAGGTACGAAACATAATTACCCGGGAATTTAGAAATGCATTTGATGAATATGATATTATTGCTGCTCCTGTCAGTCCAGTAACGGCTTTTAAACTGCAAGAAAACCTTAATAATCCGCTTAAAATGTATCTGAAGGATGTTTATACTGTAGCGGCAAATTTGGCAGGACTTCCGGCGGTCTCAATACCTTGCGGCAAAGATAAAAAAGGCTTGCCAATAGGAATACAACTAATAGGGAAACCATTTAGTGAAAAACTCCTTCTCAATGTCGGCAAACAAATTGAAATGGAAGCAGGAAGGCTTGAAATCATTTAAAGAAGGAGGGCTTGTTGATGAATTACGATATAGTTATAGGTCTTGAAATACATTCGGAACTCAAAACAAGTTCTAAGATTTTCTGTGGCTGTAAGAATGAATTTGGGGGTGAGCCAAATACCAGGTGCTGCCCTGTATGTCTCGGAATGCCCGGAACCCTCCCTGCATTAAATAAAAGGGTATTGGAATATGCCATAAAAGCTGGGCTGGCAATGAACTGCAGGATTGCTGGTTTCAGCAAATTTGATCGAAAGAACTATTTTTATCCCGATATGCCAAAGGCCTATCAGGTAACACAACATAGTTTACCTATTTGCTATGATGGCTATGTGGATATAGATGTTGGCTATGAAACCAAAAGGATTGGTATTGAACGCATTCATATTGAAGAGGATGCCGGAAAACTTATTCATAGTTCAACCGGGCAAGGCTCCTTAATTGATTATAACCGGAGTGGAGTACCTCTGATAGAAATTGTTACAAAGCCGGACTTAAACTCACCGGAGGAAGCAAAAATTCTTCTGGAAACCATCAAAACCATCCTGGAGTATACTGAGGTTTCGGACTGTAAAATGCAGGAGGGCTCACTAAGGGCTGATGTAAATCTGTCTCTCAGACCTATTGGTTCAAATACACCTGGTGTGAGGACAGAGATGAAGAATTTAAACTCTTTCAGAGCCGTCCAAAGAGCCGCCCAGGCAGAGGCAGAGCGTCAGGCCCGGGTACTGGACTCAGGACAGAAGGTTTATAAGGAGACCAGAAGATGGGATGACCATAAAGGGGAAAGTTTACCCATGAGGGACAAGGAAGAAGTCATGGACTACCGATGTTTCCCTGAACCAGATCTCCCTCCTGTATATGTGGATGAAGACTTTATTAACGAAATCCAGGCAAGCATACCTGAGCTTCCTGGAATGAGAAGAGAAAGATATATAAATCAGTACGGTATACCGAAATATGATGCCGGGCTTATTACGCAAAACAAGGTCCTTGCAGATATTTTCGAGAAAGCGTCTGAAGTTTGCGGTAATCCAAAACTTGTGAGCAACTGGATAATGACTGAAATTATGAAGAGGATGAATGAAGAGGGCGAAGGGATACTTCATTCTTATCTTAACGGAGATAATTTCGGGCAAATTCTACTTTTTTTAGATAAGGGTGATATAACCCATGCTGCAGCTATACAGGTAATAGATGTACTTCTGGAAACAGGTGAGGAACCAATTGTTATTGTAGAGCGGCTGAACCTGAGAGTGCAGAGGGATGAAAGTCTTGTGGCAAATACTATTAAGCAGGTAGTAAATAGCAACCCTCAGGCTCTAGATGACTATATCTCAGGGAAAAAGAAGGCTTTTGGTTTTTTCATGGGTAAAATCATGGCCGAATTGAAAGGAAGGGGAGACCCGTCTCAGGTAAAAGAAATCCTTACCAAAGAGCTTCAGCGATATCTCTGAATCAAATACTTGTTGATTTTATTAGTTTCAATGGCTTGAGACCCGTTGAGAATTTTAATTTCTTTGGTAACGGGTGATGGCATAATAAATCCCAAATACAATTAAACAAGCTATTAGTAATCCCGCTGCCAATTTAATAAGGATTCTAAATAGGAAAATAACAATTGAAACGGTTGTAAACATACAAATAACCATAAGCAGGTAACCCAGTACCGGGCCGAATTTGTTTATAAATGCGTTCCTGAAAGATATGTAACAATTATACATTTGTAGAGCCTCCAATTAAATTTCTACAGCAATATTATATGGGCACAGACTTTGAATAGCATAAGAGTTTAATTAAAAATATCTAATAAAACAAATTAATTTTTGGCTTTAAATCTTATAAATATTATCTATATAAAAATATCATATAAAATGTAATCATTAATATTAGCTTTAGCCGATATATAGCATGAAAGCTAAAATAATACGAATTGACGCCAAATATTGTATCTGTTATAATCAGTTCAAAATATTGTATATTTGATAATTCCAGGAGGGCGTTTTAACAGATTATAAACGCCTTTTACATATTAAGGAGGGATTAAAAATGGAAAAGGATACCGGGGTATTCAGTTCAGATATATTCGGTTCAAACGTTTTTAATGATTTTGTAATGCGGGAAAGGCTTCCGAAGGCCACTTATAAAAAACTGAAGGAAACCATTAATTTAGGACTGCCGCTGGATCCGGATGTTGCTGAGGTTGTGGCATGTGTAATGAAGGACTGGGCTGTTGAAAAGGGTGCCACTCACTATACCCATTGGTTTCAGCCCATGACAGGAGTTACCGCCGGTAAACATGATTCCTTCTTAACTCCCACCAGTGATGGAAGAGCTATAATGGAGTTTTCCAGCAAGGAGCTGATAAAAGGCGAGCCTGATGCTTCTTCTTTTCCTTCCGGCGGCTTGAGAGTGACATTTGAAGCCAGAGGATATACCGCATGGGATTGCACTTCTCCTGCATTTATCAGGGACAGAACGCTGTATATACCCACTGCATTCTGCTCTTATACCGGAGAAGCCCTGGACCTTAAGACACCTCTATTAAGATCAATGGAAGCAATTTCAAAAGCATCCCTCAGGATATTGCGTTTATTTGGTGATACTACCACAAAAAATGTTGTTACCACTATGGGAGCCGAACAGGAGTATTTCCTGGTTGATAAGGAATACTTTTTGAAAAGAAAGGACCTTATTTATACGGGGAGGACTCTTTTCGGTGCAAGTCCTCCTAAAGGTCAGGAGCTTGAAGATCATTATTTCGGCAATCTTAAGGACAGAGTATCCCAATTTATGCATGACCTTGATAAAGAACTCTGGAAACTGGGGGTAACTGCTAAAACCAAGCATAATGAAGCGGCTCCTGCCCAGCACGAACTTGCTCCCGTATACTCGACGGCGAATATTGCCACCGACCATAACCAGTTGACAATGGAGGTTATGAAAAGTGTTGCTGACAGGCACGGACTGGCATGTTTGCTCCACGAGAAACCCTTTGCCGGAGTAAACGGTTCAGGCAAACATAATAACTGGTCTCTTTGCACCGATGAAGGCAAAAATCTGCTGGATTCAGGCTCCACTCCCCTTGATAATGCTCAGTTCCTTATTTTTGTATGTGCGGTTATTAAGGCTGTTGATGAATATGCGGATTTATTGCGTTTCTCGGTAGCATCGGCTGGAAATGACCACAGACTGGGAGCAAGTGAGGCTCCTCCCGCAATTGCTTCTATTTATCTGGGCGAAGAGCTGACAAACGTATTTGAACAGATCGAAACAGGTGTCACCAGGGATAACGGAAACTGCAGAACACTGGAAATAGGAGTTTTAACTCTGCCTATACTGCCGAAGGATACAACTGACAGAAACAGGACATCACCGTTTGCCTTTACAGGTAATAAGTTTGAGTTCAGGATGGTGGGGGCGTCCCAATCTATAGCAACTCCGAATTTCATAATTAATACCATAGTGGCTGATGCTCTGAACCAGATTGCCGACAGACTTGAAAAAGCCTCGGATTTTCAGACAGAGGTGCATTGTGTTGTTAAAGATATTATTATGAACCATAAACGTATAATATTTAATGGAAATAATTATTCTGAAGAGTGGGTTTCAGAAGCCGAAAGAAGAGGGCTGCCAAATCTTAAAACTGCAGTTGATGCCATCCCGGCATTGATTGAAAAGAAAAATATTGAATTGTTTAAGAGAACCGGTGTGCTAACCCCTACCGAAGTTTATTCCAGGTACGAAATACAGCTGGAGAACTATATAAAAACATTAAGAATAGAAGCTCTGACTATGGCTGAAATGATCAGCCGGCAGATTTTGCCGGCAGCACTTTATTATGTGAAACGTGTTGCAGACACAGTATCAGCTTTAAATTCCGCAGGTGCTGACTCCAAACCCACAAAAAAGATGCTGGATAAATTGGTGGTTCTTACCTCCAGCCTGAGAATTGATGCTGATGCCTTAAATGAATCTATTGATACTCTTGATAAAATGACTGGCGACAAATTGATTAAGGCAAGAGCCTATATGGAAATGGTGATTCCCATTATGGAGGATTTAAGAAAGGACGCAGATAAACTTGAGAGTATGATGGATGCAAATCTTTGGCCTATACCTACATATGGAGATTTACTGTTTGGGCTGATTTAATCTTTAGCATTTATCATTCAGAGGACAGACTAAGAACTTATTAATTAACGCAAAATATTTTTTACTTCACGACATTAGGTTCAGAACAATATTTGTTCTGACTATTAACATATCACTTTTAATATTAAAAGGACTGTTTCATTTGAAACAGTCCTTTATAAATATCGATGGACAATCAAAATCTTTTATCCAAATAATGCAAAGAATATACCTGCAGCAACTGCAGAACCAATCACTCCTGCTACATTAGGCCCCATTGCGTGCATAAGCAAAAAGTTGCTGGGATTGGCTTTTTGGCCTTCAACCTGAGATACTCTGGCGGCCATGGGTACAGCAGATACACCAGCAGAACCAATGAGGGGGTTGATTTTTCCACCCGAAAGCCAATACATAAGTTTTCCTAAAAGCAAACCGCCAACGGTGCTGAAAGCAAAAGCTATTAAACCTAAAGCGATTACTTTTAAGGTTTCTAGTTGAAGGAAGTTCTCGCCTACGGCTTTAGCACCAACGGAAACTCCTAAGAATATGGTTACAATATTCATAAGCTCATTTTGAGCTGTATTAGACAATCTGTCAGTGACGCCGGATTCCTTAAGAAGGTTTCCAAGCATTAACATACCTATAAGCGGTGCTACAGAAGGAAGAAGGAA
>JGI24709J26583_10001438_pt1 | contig 20179 bp, 22 predicted proteins | sample BioPla2DNA1_FD_26583 | JGI IMG/M metagenome (IMG submission 26583) | reverse complement strand
AAATGATTTTCTTGCCTGAATATTAAATGCTGAAATGGCATTTTAAAAAACTCTCTTGTGAGAGTATTGGCAGGAGATGGGTTCATGCTTTTACCGTGCCTCCGGAAAGCTTATTACTTGAGAAAAAGTACACTATAATATATAATTAATCATAAAAAGGACAAAATTTGACCTGCTTGGTGAGTGCGTAACAGGAGCAAAAAAAGGAAGGTCAGTATGAAGAAATCATTTGTTGGTATAAAAAATCAAGTAACAAATCTGAAGGATTTTTATGATACGCGTCCACAATCATTGGCGAATATTTTGAAGGAGAGAATTTCCGGGTGGTTTATGGCCTTTAGTATGGTTCATGCACTAATTATATTATTACAGGCTTCTGGCAGATTGCCAATAACATATCGGGGCTTGGCAGGCATTGTGGAAATAGGTCTTTCGATATTTCTCTCCTATCGTTTTGGTTATTTGGGAATGCTGCAATCTATACTTACAAACACCTTGGCAGCCATTCACATGTTCAGGTTGTCGATAGCAATATACACATATTTATCTATGGATACAGCCAATGCGTCAGGATATGTTGGGGAGATAGCAGGCAGTTCTTCGGGAATGCTTTTTGTAAATGCTTGCACAAGGATTGCTATAATAATTGTTTCGATTTTTGTTGCTTTCTCATCGGAGAAGGAACGCAAGTATATAAAAAGATTGGAGTGGCTGGCTTATATCGATGCTGTAACCGGTGTTTACAACCACAGATATTTCCAAACGAAGCTGGAAGAGGGAATAGAAGAGCTTGAGGGTACTAACGGTTCTCTAAGCTTGATAATGATTGATTTGGATAACTTTAAGAAATACAACGATACTAACGGTCACAAAGCCGGGGATCTGCTATTATCAAAAACAGCCGAGGTAATTTTGAATGAAGTAGGAAAGAGGGATGTTGTTTGCAGATATGGCGGGGATAAGTTCGCTATTATAACCCATGAGTCTAATCCTGAGGAAATATTATTACTGATTGAACGTATACGAAAGGCTTATAATGATATGATTTCTTCAGAAGAGTTTGACCGGATAACCGATAGTGCAACCCTGTCCGTCGGTTATTCCATATATCCTGCTCTTGCTCGGAATAAGGATGAATTAATTATGCAGTCCGATAGTGCTCTTTATCAGGCAAAGAACATGGGAAGAAATAACGTTCAATTATATAGGAATGTTTTTGAAGAAATAAAGACGTTTTTTAGTTCCGATGAGCATCAGCTTTTTGGAGGGCTAAGGGCTCTTTTAGGGACAGTTTCAGCAAAGGACAAATATACACTGGGTCACTCGGAGCGGGTAATGGATTATGCCATTATGATTGGCAGAGCTATGGGATTAAGCAATGAAAATCTCAGGCTTCTTAAAATAGCAGCTTTGCTTCATGATATCGGTAAGGTGGAGATACCTGAAACTGTGTTGAACAAGACTGAGCCACTAACCCCGAGTGAAATGGATATTTTAAGAAAACATCCCAGCTATAGTGTTGATATATTGGAGCCTTTAGCAAGTATTGAGCTTTTGATCGATTCGATTAAGTACCACCACGAGAGATACGACGGCAATGGGTATCCCAGTGGAATTAAAGGAAAAAGCATACCGCTCGGGGCTAGGATTTTATGTGTTGCGGATGCGTTTGATGCGATGTTATCGGATAGGCCTTATAGAAAAGGTATGAGAATGGATCGGGTAATATCGGAATTGAAAAAGAACTCAGGAACGCAGTTTGACCCGGATACGGTAAATGCTTTTTTAAGTACCCTCAGCGTTACTTAGGATTAATGAATACGCAAGAAAAAACTGTTTTAATAAAAATAATTCTGGACAAAATAAATTAGATATATTTACAAAGTATTTTATGTAAGATATCCTATTAAGGGAATAAATTATATATATATGAAGGGAGAATCATTGATGAAACAATACTTGGAGATTGAAAGTGTATTTGCACGAGAGATACTTGATTCCAGAGGGAATCCGACAATTGAGGTTGAGGTTATTGCAGAAGGAGGGTTTATAGGAAGAGCAGCAGTGCCGTCTGGTGCATCAACAGGTGCTTTTGAGGCTGTTGAACTAAGAGATAATGATAAAAATAGATACTTGGGTAAAGGGGTACAAAAGGCTGTAGATAATGTCAACAATATTATTGCACCAAAAGTCGAAGGCATGAATGTGTTTGATCAAGTTGCTATTGACAATATGATGATAAGTCTTGACGGTACACCAAACAAGGCAAAACTTGGAGCAAATGCTATTTTAGGTGTGTCCCTTGCAACAGCAAAGGCAGCTGCCGAAGCATTAGGTTTAAGTCTTTATCAGTACATTGGAGGAGTTAATGCTAAAACACTTCCCGTTCCAATGATGAACATAATCAATGGTGGAAAGCATGCCGATAACAGTGTAAACATACAGGAATTCATGATTATGCCGGTAGGAGCATGCTGCTTTAAGAATGCTCTTCAAATGTGTGCAGAGGTTTTCCATAACTTAAAGAAAGTTTTAAAGGATAAGGGATACAGTACTGCTGTTGGAGATGAGGGAGGGTTTGCACCTGACCTTAAGACCGATGAAGAAGCTATTCAGGTCATATTGGAGGCAGTTGAAAAGGCTGGATATAAACCGGGAGATGACTTCAGAATTGCTATAGATGCTGCTGCAACAGAAATGTACCAGGAAGATGGATCTTACCTTTTCTGGAAGTCAGGCATTAAAAAGACGAAGGAAGAAATGGTTAGTTTTTGGGAGGAATTAGCAAACAAATATCCAATTATTTCTCTTGAAGACGGTGTTGCTGAAGAGGATTGGGAAGGCTGGAAAATGCTTAGCGATAGAATTGGAAGCAAGATTCAGCTTGTAGGAGATGACCTTTTTGTTACCAATACCGAAAGACTCAAAAAAGGTATTGATCTTGGAATATCAAATTCCATACTGATAAAGGTTAATCAGATTGGAACATTAACTGAAACCCTTGATGCCATTGAAATGGCAAACCGTGCAGGATACACTGCAGTTGTATCTCACAGGTCGGGAGAGACTGAGGATGCAACAATTGCCGATATTGCTGTTGCAACCAATGCAGGACAAATTAAAACCGGGGCACCGTCAAGAACTGACCGTGTTGCTAAATACAATCAATTATTAAGAATTGAAGAAGAATTAGGAGACGTTAGTATCTATCCCGGTCTTAATGCATGGTTCAACCTAAAAAATAAGTAGGTTAAGAGTTTAGAATACACATCATCGATGTGTAACGGATAAAAAGACAGAATATATGGGTAGAGAGATTAATAAATTAAAAATCCTTGGCAATAAAGCTTGTTTTTTAATTGTTATTGTGTTAGAATGTATTCTGTCAATTTCTTAGGAGGTGCCTATAGCATGCAAATAGTAATAACTATTTTACACATAATATTTTCGCTATCGTTAGTTGTGATTGTTTTGCTTCAATCTGGTAAGCAGGCCGGGCTGTCGGGTTCTATTGCCGGTGGTGCGGAGACATTTTTCGGGAAAAACAAAGGAAGGACAATTGATGCTATTCTTAGTAAATATACTATAGTTGCAGCTATTGGATTCATTATTACTTCAGTTGTTTTACAAGTTGTTTTGAATTCTAAATAAAATCAAAAAAGGAGACTGTATTATACAGTTTCCTTTTATACTCTATCAGCGGTCTTGTTCAGCTAAAGCTGAATATGGTAAGTAGAAGCGAATAATATATCTGTTTATTTTAGTAATAATACATTTTCTTATCGGAAACTTCAATATATTCCTTGTAATTGTTGTTCTGGTTTAGTAATATAAATAGAGGTTTTAAGGGGATTATATCCTGAATACATAAGCAAATTGAATGTTATAGGTCAGTTTGATATTTATCTTCTGGCATTAGCGGTTCAATAAAGAATTGGAGGTAGTGGTTTCGATGGAAAGAGAACAGGCATTAGAAGAGTTAATGGGCAGAGTGAAAAACGAAAATTTAATAAAGCATTCTCTTGCGGTTGAAGCTATTATGAAGGAATTGGCTTTTTATTTTAAGGATGACATCGACAAATGGGGATTAGCAGGTCTGCTCCATGATATTGATTACGATAAAACAGTAGATGATCCTTCAAAACACAGCTTGGTAGGTGCTGATATTCTTGAAAGTCTGGATGTTGAGAGTTCAATTGTATATGCTGTAAGAGCACATAACGACTATCATGGCATTGAAAGGAAGAGAAAGATTGATAAAGCATTATATTGTTCTGACCCTATGGCCGGCTTGATAACTGCTTGTGCATTGATTCTTCCTTCTAAAAAGTTGGAGGATGTTACTGTTGAGTTTGTGCTTAAAAGGATGGACGAAAAGGGCTTTGCAAAAGGTGCAAACCGGGAGCAGATTAAGTCATGCGAGCAATTAGGGATTTCTCTGGAGAAATTTGTTGAAATTGCTTTGAAGGCCATGAAGATGATTTCTGAAGACTTGGGTCTTTAAAGCTATTTTTGTAAGTTAAATGATTAAAATCATAGATTTTATAAAGCAAAAAACCAAGTTGAGGGATAGACTTGGTTTTTTGTTTATATATTTATTTATATTTCCATGAGTGGACTTGTTGCGATGAAACTAAAACCGGTAATTTCTGTATTCAATATAAATCCATTCGCGTTAAAGTATTAAATAATGTACTTTGCGGGAAAAATATTATAATCAGGTTAATTATAAGGAGAAGGAGGAAGTGTGCCGCAAATTATAACGAGGCGATAAATGTCCAAAACTTTTATAAGTGGGCGGATACCGATTAGCCTTTCAGGCGGTTTAGCATATCATTAGCCTCGTTGAAACACCGCGAAAGTAAGAAAATTTTTCTATAATCGAAAAAAATGCGGCTTTACGAAAAACTATGAAGGATAGAAAAGAGAGAATATTAGCTTTTATGAGGGAAGATGCATATAAACCTTTATTATTCAGTGAATTGGTTATTGTATTGGATGTGCCCAAAAGCGATATAGAAGTTTTTGAGAACTTATTAAAAGAACTGGAACAGGAAGGAAGTATATTTAAGACCCACAAGAATAGATATGGGGTTCCTGAAAGAATGAATCTTATAGTGGGATATCTTCAAGGAAATGAGAGGGGATATGGGTTTGTAATTCCCGATGATGCAAACATAAGGGATATTTTTATTTCTTCAGAGAACCTAAACGGTGCTATGCACAAAGACAGGGTTATTGCCAGAATCAATAAAAAAGTTATTGGGGATAAGCGGGCAGAGGGGGAAATAATCAGGATAATAAAAAGAGCAAATGATACTGTTGTAGGAACCTTTGAGAACAGTAGGTATTTCGGATTTGTGGTTCCGGATGCCCCCAAGATTTCTGGAGATATTTTTATTCCGAAGGATGAAACAAAGGGTGCAAAGTCAGGTCAGAAGGTTGTAGCTGAGATAATTCAATGGCCTGCGAAAAGGAGAAATGCTGAGGGCAGGATTGCTGAAATAATTGGAGACAGGGATGAGCCGGGAACTGATATTTTATCTATAATCAAGGCCTATAACCTAAGAGAGGATTTTCCGGAGGAAGTTACAAAACAGGCAGAAGCAATAACCCAGACAGTATCTGAGGAAATGATAAGGGGCAGGAGAGACCTAAGAAGCCTTCGCATGGTTACCATTGATGGAGAAGATGCTAAAGATCTTGACGATGCGGTTTCAATTGAGAGGCTTGATAACGGAAATTTCCGGCTGGGTGTTCATATTGCGGATGTAAGCCATTATGTTACTGAGGGTTCTTATTTGGACAAGGAGGCACTAAAAAGGGGTACCAGTGTTTATTTGGTGGATAGGGTTATACCGATGCTTCCGAAAGCACTTTCCAATGGAATATGCAGTTTAAATCCCGGAGTTGACAGGCTTGCTTTTACTGTAATGATGGAGATTGATGATGAGGGCAGGGTTTTGGATCATGAAATTTTTGAAAGTGCAATCAATATTAACGAAAGAATGACATACACCAATGTTTATAAAATACTTGAGGAGAATGACAAAGAGCTTATTGAAGAGTATAGATATCTTCTTGATGATTTTTTGGCGATGAAGGAGCTGGCTCTTATCCTTAGAAAAAAGAGGATGGCAAGGGGTGCCATTGATTTTAATTTTGATGAAGCAAAAATAATACTTGACGAAAAGGGTGTGCCCGTACAGATTGAAAGGTACGAAATCACAATAGCAAACAGAATAATAGAAGAATTCATGCTGGTATGCAATGAAACTATTGCTGAGCACTTTTTCTGGATAAATACGCCGTTTGTATATAGAATTCATGAAGAACCTGACAATGAGAAGATGGAGATCTTCAGTGAGTTTGTGCATAACATGGGTTACACCCTAAAGGGCATTAGCAAAATACATCCAAAGGCATTGCAGGATATTTTGGATAAGGCGAGAGGAACAAGGGAAGAGACGGTAATAAACACCGTTATGTTAAGATCTCTTCAGAAGGCCAGATACAGTCACATGAACGACGGGCATTTCGGACTTGCAGCAAAATATTACTGTCACTTTACTTCACCTATTAGAAGATATCCCGACCTTATTATTCACAGGATAATGAAGGAGTATTTAAAGGGAAATATGAGTCTGACAAGAGAAGAACTGCTTAACGAAAGGATACCGGAAATAGCAAGGCTTTGTTCCGAAAGGGAGAGAGCTGCGGAAGAGGCTGAAAGGGAGACGGAAGACTTTAAGAAGGTTGAGTTTATGAAGAAGTATGAGGGAGAAGTGTTTGAAGGCATAATATCAAACGTTACTTCTTTTGGCATGTTTGTAGAGCTTGAGAACACTGTTGAAGGACTTGTCAGAATGAGCAGCATGGAGGATGACTACTATGTTTTTAATGATAAGAATTATAGCTTGATAGGCGAAAAAAGCAGAAAGGTTTATCGTGTCGGAGATGTTGTAAGGGTTATGTTGGTCAGGGCGGATACCGTTTCAAGAAAGATTGAATTTGCAGTTGTGGGCAGTGAAGACTGCAAGGATATAGAAACTGAAATAGATTTTGCTGATAAGGAGCAAACTACAAAGGAAACAAAGCGTAAGAGGAAGAGAAAGGTAGAGGAGTCTGTGCTGTTACATGTCAAGGGAAAGAAAAAAGCAAAAAAGATAAAAAGGTAAAGGGGGAGATCCGCTATTTTACTTGTGAGTGCATGCTTTCTTGGAGTAAATTGCAAATATAACGGCACAAACAATTTGAATAGTGAAGTGATGAAGCTTCTATCGAAGGAAAGATTGATACCTGTTTGTCCGGAACAACTGGGGGGATGCCCTACGCCAAGGTCTCCAGTTGAGATAATTGACGGCGATGGAGAAGATGTGTTGAATGGCAAGAGCAAGGTTATAAGTAAAAATGGGGAAGATGTTACACAAAATTTTATCATAGGAGCAAAAGAGGTATTAAAGCTAGCAAGAACAATGAGTATTAAAAAAGCCATACTAAAGGAGAGAAGTCCGTCTTGTGGTATCCGTAGCATTTATGACGGTACATTTTCAGGAAAAACGAGGAGTGGAAGTGGAGTAACTGCACAAATCCTCAAGAGTAGTGGTATTACGGTTATCTCAGAGGAAGATTTAAGGAATGGGAAGTGAAATCCTGCTAAACAAAAAAAGGAGGCAAATTGAATGTTTACCTCCTTTAATTGCAGTTATACAATATAGTTCTTGATTTCTTCACAGAAATTTGTGCAGTTATCAGTGTGAACATCTACTTTGATGGGTTTGCTTAAGTCCAAGCTGAATATACCCATAATGGATTTTGCATCAACCACGTAGCGACCTGATGTTAAATCAATGTCGAAATCATATTTATTAACTATATTAACAAAATCCTTTACATCAGTGATTGACTTAAGTGAAATATTAAATGACTTCATACAATTTCCCCCTTTTAAGTTTCTTTTCTCGATTTTGTTCCATGGTTATATATTAACCTGTTTATTATTGCAAGTCAATCGTGATATTGCTAAAATTTACTTAGTGTTTTGTATGCTTTTTTTAAAAAAGTAAAATATCAATGAGTTTAATAACAGAGGAGTTTGAAAGATACAATGAAAAGGGTTGCATTTTGTACACTCGGATGTAAGGTAAATCAATATGAGACCGAAGCCCTATCGGGAATTTTCAGAAAGGCCGGCTATAGTGTGGTAGACTTTGAAGAAGAGGCTGAAGTCTATGTGATAAACACGTGCACAGTGACAAATCTGAGTGATAGAAAGTCCAGACAGATGATAAGAAAGGCAAAAAAGAATAATAAAGACTCTGTGGTTATTGTTGTCGGATGCTATGCCCAGACCGCACCTGAGGAAGTAAGTAAGATAGAAGGTGTAAGCATGGTTATCGGAACGAAAGACAGGGGCAGAATTATTGAATATATCAAAGAATTAGAGGCAGGGGGACAAAAACTTAATTTTGTCGATGATGTAATGAAGGCAAGGGAGTTTGAGGAACTGGGCATTGATGTTTTTAGGGAGCGTACCCGGGCATTTATAAAGATACAGGAAGGGTGCACCCAATTTTGTTCATACTGCATTATACCTTATGCCCGGGGGCCGGTAAGAAGCAGGGATGAAAAAAACATTTTAAATGAAATAACCGATCTTGCCCGTAGCGGATATAAGGAGGTAGTGCTGACCGGTATACATATTGCTTCCTATGGCAAGGATATTAAAACAACCTCATTAATAGATATTATAAAAAAGGTTCATGAGATAGAAGGTATAGAAAGGATAAGGCTGGGGTCAATTGAGCCCACATTAATAAATGAAGAATTTATTGAATCAATAAAAAAGCTGGAAAAGGTTTGTCCCCAATATCATCTTTCCCTTCAAAGCGGATGTGACAGAACATTAGAACGTATGAACAGGAAGTATACTACGAAAGACTATAGAAAATCTGTGGCACTTCTAAGGGAAAATATACGGGATGTGGCAGTAACAACAGATATCATGGTTGGGTTCCCAGGGGAAACAGATGAAGAATTTGACGAAACATACAGGTTTCTTCAGGAAATATCCTTTGCAGGGATGCATGTTTTTAAGTATTCTCCAAGAAAAGGTACTCCTGCGGCATCATACCCGAATCAGATTTTACCGGAGAAAAAGGAAGAGAGGAGCAATATGCTTATAAACCTTGCTTCGAGTATGAAGTTAAAGTACAACAAGGGCTATATAGGCAAAGTGATGTCTGTGCTGTTCGAGCAGGAGGTAAAGGGAATGAAAGGATATATCGAAGGATTGACTACCAATTACATAAAGGTTGTTTGTGAGGGGAACGAAGAATTTGATGGAAAAATTATAAAGGTGCTTTTAAAAGAGGCTGTTTTAGATTACATGACGGGAGAAATAATTCACGGAAATGAGGGTTAAGAAGGGGAGAGAAATTGGATAAAATTCCATGTTTTCTTTTTTTTATGAACCTGAATAATATGCACTGTTAAGGAGTTTGCTTTATAATGAGATTGAGGGATTATGTAATAGAAAAATTGAACAATCAAAGCTTGTTTGAAATTAAAATGTGTTGCATAAATTATCCTATTGTATTACTATATATATGTGGGCTTATTTATTTGAATGGTGAGATGATGGCAAAAGGGTCCTTATTCTGGACAGGAGAGTGATTAGTTATGGCAGACAATGAAACAATGATGTTTAAAGTAGAAAAAGAGAAGGTTAATGAGGCAAGAGAATTACTCTTATCTGTTTATCAGGCCTTAAAAGAGAAAGGCTACAATCCCATTAATCAGATTGTAGGCTATATCCTTTCTGGAGATCCAACTTATATAACTAATCATATGGATGCGAGAAGTGCAATCCGGAAATTGGAAAGAGATGAATTGTTAGAGGAGATACTAAGGTTTTATTTAGAAGAAACTACAAATAAAGGCTCCGTATAATCGATACGGAGTTTTTTGCAGTTTTAATGTTGCTGTTAGGTTGGTGTGACTATTGGAATTATGCAAATTGGGCAATACTGGTCTGGAAGTTTCAAGGCTATGCTTTGGCGGTCTTATTATTGGACCGCTTCAAGTTAATCTCCCACCTGAGCAAGGTGCGGATGTAATACTTAAAGCCGTTGAGCTTGGGGTTAACTTCATAGATACCGCAGAGCTTTATGGCACCTATCCTCATATCAGGGAAGCAATAAAAAAAACAAACAAGCAAATAATAATTGCAACAAAATCCTATGCCTATTCCAAAGAAGGAGCAAGAGACAGCTTAGAGAAGGCAAGAAGAGAATTGGATGTGGATGTTATAGATATCTTTTTACTTCATGAGCAGGAAAGCAGATTGACCCTTAAGGGGCATAGAGAAGCATTGGAATACTATATTTCAATGAAAGAAAAGGGAATTATCAAAGCTGTTGGAGTATCAACTCATAACATTGAAGTGGTGGATGCCTGTGCAAATATGCCTGAAATTGACGTTATTCACCCACTGGTAAACAAGCATGGAATAGGTATTGGTGACGGAACGATAGATGCCATGCTGGAAGCCGTAAAAAAAGCTTATTCTGCCGGAAAAGGCATATATAGCATGAAGCCTTTGGGAGGAGGAAATCTCATTAAGTCCTATAAGGAGAGTATGGACTTTGTGTTAAATATTCCCTACATACATTCCATAGCTCTTGGTATGCAATCCATAGAAGAGGTTATAATGAATGTGTGTGTGTTTGAAAACAAAGCTGTGCCTCAAGAGATACGGGATAGCCTTTTGAAGAGAAAAAGGCATCTTCATATCGATTGGTGGTGTGAGGGTTGCGGAAAATGTGTACAGCGGTGTAAACAGGGGGCACTTAGTGTAGTTGATAAAAAGGCAAAGGTTAGGGAGGATAAATGTGTTTTATGCAGTTATTGTGCCTCGGTGTGTCCAGTGTTTGCAATAAAGGTTTGTTGATTTTGATTTACAAAGGATTCTTTGAAGATATATCGGAGGTATGTATGAGGATTATGGGCATTGATTATGGCGACAGCAGAATAGGAATTGCGATAAGTGATCCGATGGGGTGGACAGCCCAGGGACTTGAGACAATAAAGTGGAAAACGGATATTGAAGTTCCACTGAAGCGAATTTCCCAATTGATTAAGGGGTATGATATCCAAAAAATTATTGTGGGTTTTCCTAAAAACATGGATGGTACTGTGGGCTTTCGGGGAGAAAAGACTATTGAGTTTATAAATTTATTGAAGAAGAGAGTGAGTAACATCGAAGTTATAAAGTGGGATGAGAGACTTACAACAGTAGCAGCCAATCGTACAATGCATGAAATGGGTGTGAAAAAATCAAAAAAGAAGATGGTGGTAGATCAAATCGCAGCAGTTTATATTTTGCAAGGATATTTGAACAGTTTGGGGAACAATATAATGTGATTAGTGAAAAACCAAAATAAATATTTTAATTGTTTTTTGCGAAACCTGATATTGAATGCAGAAAGAACGAAAATTAAGGCATATGCATTCAATAGCTTTAGGAATATGTTCCGCAAAAACCGGAATAAATATTAAACTGTTTTTTGCGAAACATACAGATAATGATGGAATTTTTTAAAAACTATGATATAATTTATATCTATAATGGAAAATAGGAGGAATATTTATGAATGAAGAAAGAGATGACCTAGTGGTTTTAATTGATGAAAATGGAGAAGAATCTGAGTTTGAATATTTAGATACGATTGAATTTAATGGGAGCGAGTATGTAGTTCTCCTTCCAGTTGAACAGGATGACAATGAAGAGGATATAGAGCAGGTAGTTATTTTGAAAATTGTTGAGGATCCTGATGGAGAGGATAGCTTTGTCACTATTGATGATGAGAATGAGTTGGAGGCAGTTTTTGAAGAGTTTAAAACGAGAATGAGCGAGGAATATGATTATGATGAAGAATGAGGATTGAGGATATTCCCGTACATGGTTAACAAAAACAGAAGTTGCGGGGGATTAAAATTTAGAACGGTTTTATGGAGTAAATTATGAAAAAGCCAAGGGGGCTTCTTTGCTCCTAAGATTTTAAAATCCTCATTCGAAAGAATTGAAGGATTTTACTTTTTTATATAGAAATATAAATTGTGCATAACGAACAAAAGATAATGGGGGATACAAATGTTTAATGTTACAATGCTGAAGAAAATGAATTTAATTGCAATTGTATTCATATTTGTAGTTTTATTGTCAGCCTGTGACAAGAGTTCGGAAACCGGTAATGAAGTTGTAAGTCCGTCACCTACCAAAGCAAGTGTTACTTTCACTGGAAAGCCCGAAAACACCCCTGAGCCAGAGGATGTTCCTCAAAAAGTGGATTTTGCTCTACCAGAAAAAGGAATGAGACCTTATGCGGTAATGATAGATAATCAGGGTACAAGAGTTCTCCCTCAGGGCGGATTGAACAAAGCCCAGGTGATTTATGAGATAATTGTTGAGGGAGGAATAACAAGGTTTATGCCTGTTTTTTGGGGTGAGGGTTCAACTATGATAGGACCTGTCAGAAGCTCCCGACATTATTTTCTTGACTATGCGATGGAACACGATGCAATCTATGTACACGAGGGATGGAGTCCTATGGCAAGGGAAGACATAGGCAAACTCGGTATAAACAATATAAACTATGGGGTATTTTGGGATTTGACCAAAGACCCGGGGAATTGGCAGGATACCTATACATCAATGGAAAAATTAAAGGAATTTGTTGAAAAAGTTAAGTATAGAACGCAGACCGAAAAGGAACAGGTTTTTAAATATGCCGACAAGGATTATGAACTGGAAAACGGCAGCAAGGCAGAAAAAATTAAGCTTTCATATTCTCAGGAATATATCTCCGAATATACCTATGACCCTGAAAAGAAATTGTATCTCAGGTTCCGACAGGGAAAGACTCATATGGAAAGAGTTACCGATGAACAGCTTACTACAAAAAATATTATAATTCAAAAGGTTAGAAATTATAATATTGCCGGCGATACAGCCGGAAGGCAAGAAGTTAATACGGTGGGAACTGGAGAAGGGTATTTTATTACAAATGGTGAATATNTAGAGATAAAATGGTCAAAGTCATCGAGATCCGAAAGGACAAAATATATGGACAAGCAAGGGAATGAGATTGTTCTGAATTTAGGACAAACTTGGGTTCAGATATTTCCACAGAATGGCAGTATACAAATTGAGTGAGTTTTGGATATTGTAATGCTTTATATACATATGTAAATAAGTTGGTGTTGATAAAAAGAAGCCAATTGGTTATTATATTTATATAATATACAGTTTATTGAAACTGGATTATGGTATATATAAGCGATTTTCAAATTTTTTTGTAATTTATATGGAGGTTACATTGGGTATTAGAGTATACGATAGAATATTACAAAGTGTTGAAAAGCCATCAAGGTACACCGGCAATGAGTGGAACAGTATTAATAAGGATATAAATACAATTGATATAAGGTTTGCTTTTTGTTTTCCCGATGTTTATGAAGTTGGTATGTCTCATTTGGGTATGAAGATTTTATATCATCTTCTTAACGAGAGAAAGGATGTTTTCTGTGAAAGGGTTTTTGCACCTTGGGTTGACATGGAAGCAAAGATGAGGGAGTATGACATACCCCTTTTTACCCTTGAGACCCATGATGTTGTTAAGGAGTTTGACTTTGTTGGATTTACCCTCCAATATGAAATGAGTTATACAAACATTATCAACATGCTTGACCTTGCTGGAATTCCTGCCTTGAGTACTAATAGGACAAAGGAGCATCCTTTTGTCTGTGCAGGGGGACCCTGTGCTTATAACCCCGAGCCACTGGCAGATTTTGTAGATTTTTTTGTGGTGGGTGAAGGGGAGGAAGTTATAAATGAAGTCATGGATGTTTATTTGGACTGGAAAAAGAAAGATCTGTCAAGAGAGGATTTTTTGCGTTCGATTTCTGCAATTGAGGGCATATATGTTCCCCAATTTTATGAGGTAAAATACAACAACGATGGAATCATTAGTTCATTTCGGCCGATAAATGATATGTATCCGTATAAAATCAGGAAAAGGATTATTAAAGACCTAGATAGGGTTTATTACCCTGATAAAATGGTGGTTCCTTTTACAGGTGTAGTGCATGACAGAGCAATGCTTGAGTTGTTTAGAGGGTGCATAAGAGGCTGTAGATTTTGTCAAGCCGGGTTTATTTACCGGCCTGTAAGGGAAAGGTCTGCGGGCAAACTGTTGGGGATTGCAAGGAATCTGGTGGAAAGTACAGGATATGAAGAAATTTCCCTCACATCCTTAAGCACAAGTGACTATATCTCTTTAAAAGAACTCACCGATGGATTGATTAATGAGATGGAGCCAAAGAAAGTCAATCTTTCTCTTCCTTCTCTTAGGGTGGATTCTTTTTCCTTAGAACTAATGGAGAAGGCACAGAAGGTTCGAAAAAGCGGTCTGACTTTTGCACCAGAAGCGGGAAGTCAGAGGCTTAGAAATATAATCAATAAGGGAGTTACCGAAGAGGACTTGCTAAAGTCGGTTTCTACTGCATTTGGTGGAGGATGGAGTGGAGTAAAGCTCTATTTTATGCTGGGGCTACCCATGGAAACCTTTGAGGATATAGAAGGCATTTCGGATCTTGGACAAAAAGTTGTGGATGCTTATATGAAAACTCCGAAGGAAAAGAGGGGAAAGGGTCTTAATATTACCATAAGCACCTCCTTCTTTGTTCCAAAACCCTTTACTCCATTTCAGTGGGAAGCTCAGGACAGTATGGAGGTTTTTGGAAAAAAACAGTCCTTCTTGAAAAGCAAAATAAAGACAAGATATATAAAGTATAATTGGCATGATCCCCAACTTAGTTTTCTAGAAGCTATTTTTTCCAGAGGTGACAGGAAATTATCAAAGGTTCTTTTGAAGGCCTTTGAAAAGGGATGTAAATTTGACAGCTGGGGTGAACATTTCAAGTTTGATAAATGGATGGAAGCTTTTGATGAATGTGGGATTGATCCTCAGTTTTATGCCAATAGAAAGAGGTCTTATGATGAAGTTCTCCCGTGGGATCATATTGATACGGGCATATCAAAGAAGTTTTTGCAAAGAGAGTATGAAAAGGCCGAAAGACAAGAGGTTACCTCAAATTGTAGGATAAGCTGCTCAGGTTGTGGTGCTGCTGTTTTTGAGGGGGGGATATGTCTTGAGTAGTATTAGGGTAAAATTTATTCGTGGTGAGGAAGTTAAGTTTATTTCCCATCTTGATCTTATGAAGATGTATGAGAGAGCTTTGCGGCGTTCTGGCATTCCAATAGCCTATTCTCAAGGGTTCAATCCCCATCCGCAGATGATTTTCGGACTACCCCTTTCCGTTGGAGTTACCAGTGAATCTGAATATGCTGATTTTAAGCTGGAGGGGGATATGGAGCCGGGGGAATTTGAGCAGAGGTTAAACAGCAGTCTTCCTGAAGGCGTTCGTATTGTCGATGCTGCTGTTAAGAATACAGGATCTAATATTATGGCTTCTGTTGCAGGGGCATCATATGAAATTTTATCTTCAACGGATAATAATGCAGATATAGGAGTTTTAAAGGATAAATTAAGGCAGTTTCTTGATAAGGAAGAAATATATATTGATAAAGAAGCTAAGGGCAAAATAAAGCGAATTAATATACGCCCTATGCTATATGATATTGAAATGAGCATCATAGAGGAAGTTGGACTTTTTCAAACGGCAACTAGTGATTATTCTGATATTAAACGGTGTAAAAACCCATGGCTATTAAGATGTGTTAATGCCATAAAGAAAGAAGCAGAACTTTTAAAGCTCAGCCCGCCGTCGATGGTTTTGTGCTTTAAAATGCTGCTTGCTGCCGGAAGTGCAGCAAATTTAAAACCTGAGTTTGTAATAAAGGCGTTTGCCGATTATTCCGGTTATGGCTTTGACATATTAAAAATTCATCGCTCTGGTCTTTTTACGGGAGATAAAGAAAAATTGATGGATCCCCTTAATGGTCGTGTAATATTATCTATATGAGGTGGTAGAATGGTTAGTGAGATAATTGTAGATGTCGGGCTCAACGAAAGAAGGGTAGCCCTTTTAGAGGATAGGGAACTGGTGGAAATATTCATTGAAAGAGATGGAGAAGAAAGACTTGTAGGAAATATCTACAGAGGGAGAGTTGCCAGTGTTTTACCTGGTATGCAGGCTGCGTTTATTGATATAGGTTATGAGAAAAATGCTTTTCTATATGTCGGGGATGCCGTATCTCAAAAAGAGTTTTCGGAAGATGAAGATGAGATGTACAACGATATGAAAAGCTATAACATTGAAGAGATTTTAAGGCCGGAACAGGAGATAACCGTTCAGGTGACAAAGGAGCCTATTGGGACAAAAGGACCACGGGTAACTACGCACATTACATTACCGGGAAGACAGTTGGTGCTTTTGCCTAATGCCGATTATGTAGGTATATCAAGAAGGATAGAGCAAGAAGAGGAAAGGGCGAAGCTCAAAAAAATTGCTGAAAAAATAAAACCTGAAAACATGGGACTTATTGTAAGGACTGTCTCAGAAGGAAAGAGAGAAGAAGATTTTAAAAGCGATATTAATTTCTTAGTAAAACTTTGGAAGAAGATAAAGCAGAAGGAACAAAATGGCCCTATTCCTCGATGTCTGCACAAGGAGCTTAGTATAATTTATAGAGCTGTAAGGGACATTTTTACATGGAATATTGACAGATTTGTTATTAATGACAGACAGGAATATAATAAGGTGCTTGAGCTTGTTGAAATGCTTTCTCCCGCATTAAAGCTCAGGGTTGAGTATTTTAACAAGAATATTGACCTGTTTGAACATTATCAGATTGATTCGATGATTCAAAAGGCACTGGCCAAAAAAGTGTGGTTAAAATGTGGAGGTTATCTCATAATAGAAAGAACTGAGGCACTGACGGTCATTGATGTTAATACCGGGAAATACGTCGGTGTTAACAATCTTGAAGACACTGTTTTAAAAACCAATCTTGAAGCTGCCAAGGAAATCGCAAAGCAGATCAGAGTCCGGGATGTTGGAGGCATTGTTATCATTGATTTTATAGATATGCATGAAGCTGAACACCAACGGCAGGTTATTGAAACATTAAAGCAGACGTTGAAGAAGGATCGCACTAGGACTACCGTTATAGGAATGACAGGACTCGGACTTATTGAAATGACGAGAAAGAAAGTAAGAGAGGGTCTTGAATCCGTAGTGTTATATAATTGTCCATATTGTGAAGGTTCCGGTAGAATCCTTTCACCGGAATCGGTGGCAAGGGATATTGAAAAAAAAATAATCAAATATTTAACAATGACCATAGCAAATGCCATATTAGTTGAGGTTTATCCGACAGTGGCTGAGGTTTTACAGGATGAAGGCAACGACAATCTGACAAGAATTCAGAATTCATTTAATAAGAAAGTAGTAATCAAGCCTTCACTGGAAGTTAAACATGACGAGATAAAAATAAAAGAGATTGACATTGATTCTCTTGTGTGATAAAATGTCTCGGTAGCCGCTCGGTACAGGTTTTGTAAATGTAATCAATAATTCTCGTAATATTGATAACTGCCTTTGCTGGCGAGACTGGGTAGGGAGGTGTTTTTATGTACGCTATAATCGAAACAGGCGGAAAGCAGTATAAGGTTAATGAAGGAGATATTGTTTTTGTTGAGAAGCTTCTCAACGAAGAGGGTTCTTCTGTGACTTTTGATAATGTTGTTGCTGTGTCAAAGGATGGAAGTGTTAGCTTTGGTAATCCTTTCGTTGCAAATGCTACTGTCACTGGTAAAGTTCTGGGACATGGAAAGGATAAAAAGATTATTGTTTTCAAATATAAGCCTAAAAAAGGATATAGAAGAAAACAAGGTCATAGACAACCTTATACAAAAGTACAAATTGAAAAGATAAATGCTTAAGGTAGTAGTATACAATGATTAAAATAAAAGTCATCAGGGATAGTACGAATTTGATTCGTGGCTTTACGATAAAGGGACATGCAGGGTTTTCGGAGGCTGGAAGTGATATAGTTTGTGCGGCGGTCTCAGCCCTTGCGTATACGGCAGCAGGTGCACTTTTAGAATTTATCGGTATCGATGGTCATACGGAAAAGCACGGATATATGAAATGCATTGTTTCGGATGAGATTCCGAAAGACAAGAAGGAAAAAGCTGAAATTATCCTTGAGACTATTGTATTGGGGTTTAAGCAAATTGAACATTCGTATGGAAGATATATATCGGTTTTAGATGAGGAGGTGTTGACCGATGATTAAAGTGAATTTGCAGTTGTTTGCCCATAAAAAAGGGATGGGTAGTACAAGGAACGGTCGTGACAGTGAGTCTAAAAGGCTTGGAGTAAAAAGAGGAGATGGTCAGTTCGTAAAGGCTGGGAATATCCTGGTTAGACAGAGGGGAACTAGAATCCATCCTGGCATAAACGTCGGTAAAGGCAGTGATGATACATTGTTTGCCCTGACGGATGGAAAAGTGAAGTTCTCAAGATTGGGTAAAGACAGAAAACAGGTAAGTATTATTACAGCATAGAGAATATTTGAAAATCCCGGTTTAGCCGGGATTTAATTTTTATATATGTGAAATACTAAGTATTATAAAAATAGTATGTTCCATGGAGTTGAACGGTTATGTTTATTGATAATGCAAGAATATATATAAGGGCTGGAAATGGCGGAAATGGTGCAGTATCCTTTCGTAGGGAAAAGTACATAAATAAGGGAGGTCCCGACGGAGGTGACGGCGGCAAGGGCGGTGACGTTGTTTTTGTTGTGGATGAAGGGCTTAGGACACTGCAGGACTTTAGGTATAAAAGAAAATACATTGCCGAAGATGGTGATAACGGAAAGGGTTCCAATTGTACTGGAAAGAGTGGGGAAGATCTAATAGTCAAGGTTCCCCCGGGAACTATAGTAAAGGATGAACAAACGGGAAGAGTTCTTGCAGACCTTATACATGCCGGACAGCAGGCTGTGATTGCTAAAGGCGGTAAGGGCGGTGCGGGTAACCGTCGTTTTGCCACCCCCACAAGGCAGATACCCAATTTTGCAAAGGCAGGAGATGAGGGAGAAGAATTTTGGGCTATATTAGAGTTAAAGCTGTTAGCTGATGTTGGACTTGTTGGCTTTCCAAATGTAGGAAAATCCACGATTTTGTCAATGGTTACTGCCGCTGAACCCAAAATTGCAAATTATCATTTTACAACAATTGACCCGAATTTAGGTGTTGTAAATATTGATGCGGAAAATGGCTTTGTAATGGCAGATATACCAGGAATTATTGAGGGTGCTCATGAAGGTGTAGGACTTGGTCATAAGTTTTTAAAACATGTAGAGAGAACTAAGCTTCTTATTCATGTTGTTGATATTTCAGGCTCAGAAGGTAGAGATCCTATAAAAGATTTTGAAACAATTAATGAAGAGTTGAAGAAATTTAACCCTGCATTGTATGAAAGACCTCAGATTATTGCTGCAAATAAAATGGATATTACAGGTGCTAAGGAGCGGCTGACAGTGTTCGAGGAAGTTTATGAGTCCAAGGGATACAAGGTTTTCCCAATCTCTGCGGCAGCCAATAGCGGTCTTAATGAGCTTATTTATTATGTTGCTCAAAGGCTTAAAGAGCTTCCGGATACTATTTTGTCAAGCAGTGAGGAAAAAGAGACATTGTATAATGTTAAGGAGGACGATTCCTATAATATTTATAAAGAAAATGAGGTTTATGTAGTTGAAGGAAGTTGGATAAAAAAACTTGTTGCATCTACTAATTTTGATGACTATGAGTCTTTACAGTATTTCCAGAGAACTATAAAAAGAAAAGGTGTAGTGGAAGAACTTGAGAACATGGGAATAGACGAGGGAGATACAGTAAAAATGTACGATCTGGAATTTGAATATTTCCGGTAGTATTGTTCTAAAAAACTTGATAAATGGTAAATTAGTACTATTAAAATAGTATTGCAAGAGGATTATTGTAAAACATGTAGACAAGTACCCTCAAAGTGTTGTAAAATATATATATAATCCCGAGTTTGACACTTAATAAGAAAAAAAGCCCCCTAAACCGCATTTAAATAGACGGTTTGCGGGCTTTGTTGTTTGCCATAAAAGTGTAGC
>JGI24709J26583_10001435_pt1 | contig 20186 bp, 15 predicted proteins | sample BioPla2DNA1_FD_26583 | JGI IMG/M metagenome (IMG submission 26583) | reverse complement strand
GCTCGCGCGCTGGTGAAGCGTCCACGACTTTTGGTGTTGGACGAGCCGTGTCAGGGACTTGATAAAACCCAGCGCGAGCGTTTGATTGCGGAAGTGGACCGCCGTATTCGCCAAGGGACCACGGCGCTTTATGTCACTCACCGGCGCGATGAAATCCCGCCCGGCATGACGCATGTATTGCGCTTGAAGAACGGACGCGCGACAACGGGTGTGTTGTCCCCATAGTTTGTGCCTGTTTACTGCTTCGCCTGCGGTTGCATCCTTGCATCGGCGGGCGGGGATAAGTATAGTGCGGGCTGATTTTTGACCCAAGGAGCAAGGGAATGGCAAAGAAACAAAAACAATTGGATGCNGTCGTCAAGGACCTCTCGCTGGCCGCTTTCGGGCGCAAGGAAATTGAATTGGCGGAACACGAAATGCCGGGCTTGATGAGCGTGCGNGCGGAATATGCCCAGAGCAAGCCTCTCAAGGGCGCGCGGATTGCCGGTTCCATCCACATGACCATCCAGACCGCGGTGCTGATTGAGACGCTGCAAGCGCTGGGCGCCCGCGTGCGCTGGGCGAGCTGCAATATCTTTTCCACGCAGGATCACGCCGCCGCCGCGCTGGCCATCAAGGGCACGCCGATTTTTGCCATCAAGGGCGAAAGCNTGGAGCAATACTGGGAATTTACCGACCGCATTCTCGACTGGGGCAAGGAAACGCCCAACATGATTNTGGATGACGGCGGCGACGCGACGCTGTTTGTGCATCTGGGCTACAAGGCCGTGAAAGAAGGCNTGCAGGTTTTGGATGGCCCTTATGGCAGCGAAGAGGAGGCGATTCTCAANGCTCAGGTTCGCAAGGCCGTGAAAAAGAATCCGGATCGTTTTCTCAAGATGGCCAAGACCATTCGCGGCGTCACGGAAGAAACGACCACGGGCGTGNATCGTCTCTANCAGATGGCNGAGCGCAAGGANCTGTTGTTCCCCGCTTTCAACGTGAATGATTCNGTGACGAAATCAAAATTNGACAACATCTACGGCTGCCGCCACTCGCTGGTGGATGGCATCATGCGCGCCACGGATGTCATGATTTCCGGCAAGGTNGCGGTGGTGGCGGGCTANGGCGATGTCGGCAAAGGCTCGTGCCAATCTCTGCGCGGGCAATGCGCGCGCGTTATCGTGACCGAAATTGACCCCATCTGCGCGTTGCAGGCGGCAATGGATGGCTACGAAGTGATGACCATGGATGAAGCCTGCACGCTGGGCGATATTTTCGTGACGACGACCGGCTGCTGCGACGTCATCACCGCCAAACACATGCTCAAGATGAANAATCTGGCGATTGTCTGCAACATCGGCCATTTCGACAGCGAAATTGAAACGGCCGCCATGCGGAAATATCGCTGGGAGGAAATCAAGCCGCAGGTGCATCGCATTTGGACGAAGAAAAACAAGTCCATCCTGATGCTGGCGGANGGGCGGCTGGTGAATCTTGGTTGCGCCACGGGGCATCCGAGCTTTGTCATGAGCAACAGCTTTTCCAANCAGACCATTGCGCAAATCGAGCTGTTCACGAACCCGGGCAAATATCCCGTCGGTGTTTACACGCTGCCGAAGATTCTCGACGAGAAGGTGGCGCGCTTGCANCTGGCGCATCTGGGCGTNCGGCTCGACCGCCTGAACCGCAANCAAGCGGCTTATCTCGGTGTGCCGGTGGACGGNCCCTACAAGCCCGACCACTACCGCTATTGATGGGGCCAGCGGGGTGAGGGCCGGCTTGCGCGCCGGCCGCCTCATTCATGAAAATTGCTCTCCAAGGTCTGCTGCCAGATGAGTTGCGGGAGCTTTGTGCGGCCGCAGGGGAGTCGGCGTTTCGCGGGCAGCAACTTTGGCAGTGGGTGCAGGCCAAGGGAGTCACGCGGTGGGAGGATATTCGCAANCTGCCCGGGAAGCTGAAGGAAACGCTGGCCCGGACGCACACCGTGGAGCCCTTGAAGATGCTCAAGGAGTCGAGCTCAAGCGGCGGCACGCGCAAATGGCTGATGGAGCTGGATGACGGCGAAACCATCGAAACCGTTTTAATTCCGGCGCGCACGTGGACGACCATTTGCCTGTCCACGCAGGTCGGTTGCAAAATGGGATGCGCCTTTTGCGCCAGCGGGCAAAGTGGATTTGTCCGCCATTTGTCCGCCGGCGAAATCGTCGCGCAATTTCAGTTGGTGGCGGCGTTTGCCGGGCGGCGGCCGGATAACGTGGTTTATATGGGCATGGGCGAGCCGTTGGACAATTATGACGACGTGCTTAAATCCATTCGGCTGCTCAACCATCCGGAGGGGCTGAATATCGGCGCGCGGCGCATCACCATCAGCACCAGCGGCATTATTCCCGGCATTCGCAAGCTGGCCACCGAAGGCTTGCAAGTGGAGCTGTCGGTTTCGCTCCACGCGCCCAACCACGAGCTGCGCCGTCAGTTGATGCCGATTGAAAATAAATATCCTCTTTCCGATTTGATTGACGCCTGCCGGGATTACACGCGCCAAACCAAACGGTTTGTGACTTTTGAATATACGCTGATTCAGGGCGTGAATGACTCGCCAGCGATGGCGCGGGAATTGGCCCGTTTATTGCGGCCGTTTCCCTGCCGCGTCAATTTGATTCCTTTGAGTCCGGTGGAAGAGTTTGCTGGCGAAGCACCGCCGCGCGCCGCGATTGAGGCGTTTCAGCGGATTGTGGAGCAGCACGGCGTGTCCGTGACGTTGCGCGCGTCCAAGGGACAAGACGCGGACGCGGCATGCGGGCAATTGCGCCGCCGTCAGGCGCGTTAATCGGCGCTCATGCGCCAGCGAATATATTCCGCGCGGTAGTCCGGGTCCACGCGCCGCCGGGAGGGGGCATCCAATTGATTGACGGGCACGCCGATTTCGCCGGACGCGCCGGCAATCAGGGCGACGCGCTGTTCGCCTTCGCCCGCGAGTCCGGAAAACGTTCCGCGATGGACTTGCCCGTTTTTGCGGCGCAATTCAACGGTTTCATTCATCTGAAACAGCGGTTCGTCGGCATCCAGTTTTGCCTGAAGACTGGCGATGGCGGCGGCTTTTCGCTCGGCAAAATCATCCGTCGCAACGGGGGCGGGCGCGGTTGGGGCAGGTGTTGGCGTTGCGGATTCGGTCGGGATGGCTTCTGCTGTTGTTTGGCGTGGCGCCGGTGTCGCGCAAGTGGACTGCCAAACGAGAATGCCGAGCCCGATGCCGGCCAAGAGCAGCACGAGCAGTCCCAGCCAAAGTCTCTTGCGGGAGATTTGCCGACGTGTTTTTTCCCCGGTTTGCAGATTGTAGCCGCAGTGAACGCAGAGAGTGGCGTTTCGAGCGATGGTTGTGCCGCAGTTGGGGCAGGGTTGCGCGCCGGAGAGGTTGGGGGCGTTGCGTTGAATTTCCATGGTGAGCTTCCGTGCGGGTCAGCCGATTTCCGTATCCAGTTTTTGGATGAGTTCCGGCACGCTCAAGCGCACCTGCTGCATGCTGTCGCGGTCGCGCAGGGTGACGGTTCCGTCTTCCAGCGTTTGGAAATCCACGGTGGCGCACCACGGGGTTCCGGCTTCATCCATGCGGCGATAGCGGCGGCCGATGGCGCCGGATTCATCCCAGAAGCAATTCCAGCGGCGTTGCAGTTGGGTGAAAATTTCGCGCGCCTTGGCGTAGAGTTCCGGCTTGTTTTTGACGAGGGGGAAGACGCCCAGTTTGATGGGGGCGATGCTGGGATGGAAGCGCATCACGGTGCGCTGGTCGGTTTTGCCCTTGTCGTCGGTGAGGGTTTCTTCGTCGTAGGCATTGCTCAGCAAGGCCAGCGCGAGGCGGTCGGTGCCGGCGGAAGGCTCAACGACGTGCGGCACATATTTGCCTTCAAACAGTTTGGCCACGAAGGCGCGGGCGGCTTCCGCCGACTGGTTGCGTGCGGTCCATTCCGCCACCACTTTTTCCGTAAAAGCCTCTTTAGCGGCGGCGTCCAATTTGTCCGCGGCCTGTTTGAGGGCTTCGTCAAACACATCCATTTGCTTGCCGGAATGCCGCTGGTGCTGGGTGAGGTCAAAGTCGCCGCGCGCGGCGATGCCTTCGAGTTCCTGCACACCGAAGGGGAAGGCGTATTCGATGTCCACGCAGGCGCGGGCGTAGTGGGCGAGCTCGTCGCCGGTTTGCCAGTACAGTTCGAGGTGTTCGGCGGGGAGGCCGATGGAGCGGTACCAAGCCAGACGTTGCTCAATCCAGTAGTGCAGCCAGACTTCCCAGCCCCAGCTTTCCTGCGGTTCGCCGGTTAAATCCGGTTTGTCGGCCAGCGTGGTCACGCGTCCGCAAATCAGTTCCACCGCTTCATCCGGGCGGATGAAAAACTCCAGTTCCATTTGCTCAAATTCGCGCGAGCGGAAGGTGTAGTTGCGCGGATTGATTTCGTTGCGGAAGCTTTTGCCCATTTGCGCCACGCCGAAGGGCACCTTTTGGCGAGCGGTGGCGATGATGTTGCTGAATTGCGCGAAGATGGCTTGCGCGGTTTCGGGGCGCAGCCAGGCGGCGTTGGAGTCATCTTCGATGGGGCCGACGAAGGTCTTGAACATGAGGTTGAAGCTGCGGGGCGCGGTCAGGTTGCGGGAGCCGCATGCCGGGCATTTGGCGCCATCCGGCAGGGCGACGGTTTTGCCGTCTTTGATTAACTCCAGGCCTTGTTCTTCGCACAGTTGGTCGGCGCGAAAGCGTTTGCGGCAATCTTTGCAATCCACCATGGGGTCGGCGAAGCCGTCGGCGTGGCCCGATGCCTTCCAGATGGCCGGGTGCATGATGATGGTGGCATCCAGCCCGACGACATCTTCGCGCGTGCGGACGATATGCTTCCACCAGGCGTTCTTGATGTTGCGCTTCAGTTCACAGCCGAGCGGGCCGTAGTCCCAAAAGCCATTGATGCCGCCGTAGAGTTCCGACGATTGAAAAATGAACCCGCGCCGTTTGCACAGCGATGCCAAAATTTCCATATCCAATTTTTTGCTCATAATGGGCCGCAGGATGCGCCAAAACGCCCCGTGCGTCAAGAGTCGGCCCCGCCCGTGTGCGTCGTGCGCCGACGTCCGGCGTGTTCTCATATATTGCAAAAAGTGAATTCACTTATTGCAATATCTGGTTCTACTTATTGCAATAACTGGTTCTACTTATTGCAATAACCAGAAGGGCGCTTCAGAATTTTCCACGGTATGGAAAGTTTATTTTCAGTTTTTCCACGCTATGGAAAAATAATTTCCACGGTATGGAAAACTTTTATGGCGCAACGGGGCGCGCGTGGGGGGCGGGTTTGCGGCGAGGGGGGTCAGCTTCGGATGATGGCGAGGACTTCGTCGCGTTTGGCTTCCATTTCGGCTTTGGTTTTGGCTTCGAGGTTCAGGCGTACGAGGGGCTCGGTGTTGGAGCGGCGGACGTTGAACCACCAGGTGGGATATTCAAAGCTGAGGCCGTCCAGCTCCATCTTGTCGGCGTCGGCGTATNTGCTGCGGAGTTTGTCGAATACGAGCAGGGAGTCGGCGACGGTGGAGTTGATTTCGCCGCTGGCGAAGTAGCGCTGCATGGGGGCGACGAGCTCGGAGAGGGGCTTGTCGGATTGGGAGACGAGGTTGGCGATGAATATCACCGCGAGCGCAGATGATTCGGCGAAGGAGTTTTCCTTGAAGTAGTAATGGCCGGAGAGTTCGCCGGCGAAGATGGCGTCTTTTTCGCGCATTTGGGCTTTGATGAAGGCGTGGCCGACGCGGCTTTGGTTGGGGATGCCGCCGTTTTCCAGAATGACTTCCTTGACGGCCCAGGAGGAGCGGAGGTCGTAGAAGATGTTGGCGCCGGGATTTTTGGCGAGAACCATTTTGGCGATGAGGGCGGTTATCATGTCCATGGGGATGATGTCGCCTTTTTCATCGAGGAAGCCGACGCGGTCGGCGTCGCCGTCGAAGCAGGCGGCGAAGTCGTATTTGCCTTTGCGGACGGCTTNNTGGGCGGCGGCGAGGGTGCTGGTGTCGAGCGGGTTGGCTTCGTGATTGGGGAAGGTGCCGTCCAGGGTGTCGAAGAGGGGCGTGATTTGGAAGAGGCCGTCGAAGGTTTTGGCTTCGACGATGCCCATGGCGTTGGCGTAGTCCATGAGGATGTTCAGCGGGTGGCGGATGTCGGCGAATTGGCGGAAGTGTTCGGCGTAGGCGGGGACGATGTCGTAGGTGGTGATGGCGCCTTTGGCGGGGGCGGTCGGGGCGAAGTCTTCTTCCTGAACGATTCGTTTGATGTCCATGATGCCGGTTGCGCCGGAGATGGGCGTGGCGTTGTTGCGGCAGATTTTGAATCCGTTCCAGGGGCCGGGGTTGTGGGAGGCGGTAATCATGACGGAGGCGTCCGCGCCGAGGAGGCGGTTGGCGAAGTAGGACATGGGCGTGGAGCAGAGGCCCAAATCCACCACGTCNGCGCCGTGGAGCGTCAGGCCGCGGGCGAGGGCGTCGAAGAGGGGTTGCGAGTGGGGGCGCATGTCGCGGCCGATGACGACTTTTTTGCAGCCGAGAAACGTGAAAATGGCGCGGCCGATTTTGAAGGCGATGTCGTCGGTGAGCGATTCGCCGTAGATTCCGCGGATGTCGTATGCTTTGAAAATTTCTGCCATGATTATTCTCCGAGTTAAAACCAGTAATACCTATATCCTAGTTGGGCGGACGGGAAAAGGCAAACTGGCGCGAGGGGCTTCATGTGGGGGAAAAGAGGTCAGAGTGCAGAGGTCGGAGGTCAGGAAACAGCCGAGGGAGAGGGGATGGCTGGAGGGGGGCTGGATTTGTTGTTCTAACGGTTGGGGTGGAGTCGGGGGCGCGGATGGGGTAGGATGAGAATATGGTTAAGCGCTGGACAGGTTGGTTGCTATTGCTGTTGGGGTGGGGCGTTCTTGCTCCGCTGCCGGGACTGGCGGTGGAGGAGAATGGCGTCCCGGAGGCGGGGGGCGCGAAGCCTCTGTTGACGCTGAGTTTGCCGTTGCTGCGCTCAACGATGGAGCAGGCGAACATGGGCTGGGCATTCCCCAGCCGGTTGCCGGACATGCGCTTGAAAGTGGAGCAGCCGGAATGGAGTTCCTTGACCACCGGCGAGGTTCAAAGTCGTTTGCGGGGTGTTGAATTCCGGTTGCCGATGGAGGGGTTGTGGGTGGGCTACGAAAGTCAGGCGGGTGAGGAAAATCCGCGGGCGACGATTTCCATTCAGCTTGGGTTTTAAGTTTTAACTTATTGGAGGGGGGGGCGGGGTGTTTCAGCCGTTTTGCAGGTTTTCGAGCGTTTCGTCTTTCAGGCGCTTGAGTTTGCCGCGGATGGCAAGGCGTTTGACATGGCTGAAGCGGTCTATGAAGAGGTCGCCGGCGAGGTGGTCCATTTCGTGTTGGACGGCGCGGGCGTAAAAGCCGTGCAATTCGGTGGTGCGGGTTTGGCCGTCGAGGCCGAGGTGTTCGACCACGATGCTTTGCGGGCGCTTCACCTGGCCGCGAATATCAGGGAAGCTCAGGCAGCTTTCTTCCATGCTGCAGGTTTCGGCTGAAGCGGATGTGATGCGCGGATTGATGAAGGCCATTTTCAGGGGCGTGTCGGGATTGAGACGGGGGCCGTTTTCTTCTTCGACATCGTAGCTTTCCGGGATTTCGACCACGCAGACGGCTTCGGTGCGTCCGACTTGCTGGGCGGCCAGGCCCACGCCTTGGGCGGCGTGCATGGTCGTGAACATATCCTCCACCAACTGTTTGATTTCCGGCGTGATGGCGGCGACGGGTTGAGAGGGCGTTCGCAGAACGGGATCGCCGTAGGTGTGGATGGAAAGAATCTTGCTCATATCCTAATCAAGATACCGCATGAAGGGGGAAAAACAACCGGAAAACCTTGCGCGTTGCCGGTGGCGCGGTAGTATGGACGTGGCATGCAAAAAGGATTGAAGCGACGATTTTCCATAGCGTGGACGGCGGCGAGCTGGGTGATTTTGATTGCGGCGCTGGCGATTGTGGGGCTGTTTGAGCTTCGGCGCTGGCATCGTCAGGCGGCGCATCAGGCGGCGGCGCACGTTGTGGCGGAGCGGGGGCAGTGGCTGGCGATGAGTTTGGCGCTGCGCGCGGCGAGCGCCGCCGACGCGCAGAATCCGGAAGCGTGGCGCGAGTTTTCCAGTTTGTTGCGCTCGTTGCGCGAGGTGGAGGACGAGCTGGAATATGTGGCGGTGCGGCGCGGGGAGGCGACGCTGTTTCAGGAGCATGTGGCTGATTCGGAGGGGCCGGCGGGGGGCGAGAACTATCATTTTTCATCGCCGGCGAGCATTCGGCGGCACATGCTGGCGTCGGCCAGCGGCATGATTCCGGTGGTGACGTTTTCCGTGGGGGTGACGAACCTGCAAGCGGAAGAAGTGACGCTGGAGCTGGGGTTGCGTCGGCGGGCCGTGGAGCGCGAAGGATGGCCGGCGGCGCGCGCGATTGATTCGCTGTATCACCTGAGTTTGATTTTGCTCGGCACGGCGTTCGCGGTTTGTGTGGGGCTGGTGGTTTGGGTGGTGCGGCGCGAGGAGCACCGCGCGCGGGCGCGGCGGCGCGAGGAGCATTTGGCTTTTTCAGGGATGCTGGCGAATGGAATTGTTCATGACTTTCGCAATCCGATGAGCAGCCTGCGCCTGGACGCGCAGATGCTGGAAAAAGAAACCGCGCGCGGGCCGGAGGCCCGGCCGGAGCGGATGGCGTCGCTGGCCAGTCGGATGCGGAACACGCTGGACCGCATGGAAAAGGTGTTTCAGGAATTTCTGACGCTGGCGCGGCCAGATTCCGCGACGCCGGAAAAATTGGATTTGGGGGCGGTGGCGAGGGAATGCGTGGAGATGCTGACGCCGCGCCTGGAGGCTTCGGGTATCCGCGCGGAGATTCAGGCCGGAGATGCGCCCGCGTGGGTGCGGGTTTCGTCGGCGGCGCTGAAGCGGTCGGTATTGAACGTGCTGCTCAATGCGATTCAACATGCCGGCGCGGATGGGCGGGTGTGGATTCAGGTTAGCGAGACGCCGACCCGCATGCGGCTGGATATTGCCGATTCCGGCGCGGGGATTCCGCGGGCGGACCGCGAACGGGTTTTCGAGATGTTTTACACGACGCGTCCCAAAGGGACGGGTCTGGGGTTGTTTTTGGCGCGGACGGCGATTGAGCAAAACGGCGGCACGGTGAGCGTGGTGGAATCGGGGGAGGAGACCGGGGCGCGGGTGCGTTTTGAATTTCCGCGCGTGACGTGAAGGAGTCCAGATGAGTTCGGTGCGAATTTTAATTGTGGAAGATGATGCCGACCACGGCCGCTCGTTGCAGGAGGCTATCAGCGATTTGGGCTACGAGGTGGAAGTGGCGGCGACGGGCGAGGCCGGCATTGAGCGTTTCGCGCGCGCGGCGCGGATGTCGTGCTGACGGATTTGGTGCTGCCGGATGTGGACGGGATTGCCGTGATGCAGCGCATTCGCGCGTTGGGCGCGGCCCCGGTGATTTTGATGACGGCGTATGCATCCATTGATACGAGCGTGCGCGCCATCCGGGAGGGGGCTTACGATTATCTGCAAAAGCCGTTGGATATTGACGAGCTGCAAACGAAGTTGGAGCGAGCGCTGGAGGCGGCGCGGCTGCGGCGGCAGGTCGAGCAGTTGAGCGCGGAAGTCCGCGGCAAATGGTCGGCGCATGGCTGGGTGGCGGAATCGCCCGTGATGCGCGAGGTGGTGCGGCAGACGCTGGCTTTGGCCGACACCAACGCGACGGTGTTGATTCGCGGCGCCAGCGGCACCGGCAAAGAGCTGGTGGCGCGTGCGTTGCATGCCGATGGGCCGCGCGCCAACGGCCCGTTTGTGGCGGTGAATTGTGCCGCTTTTGCCGAAAGCCTGTTGGAGAGTGAGTTGTTCGGCCATGAAAAAGGCTCGTTCACCGGCGCCGTGACGCGCCGGGCGGGGGCCTTTGAGCGGGCGGAGGGCGGCACGCTGTTTTTGGATGAGATTGGCGACGCGCCGCCTGCCGTGCAGGTGAAACTTTTGCGCGTGCTGGAGGACCGCGAAATCATGCGGGTGGGCGGGCAGAAAAGTTTTCGCGTGGATGTTCGATTGGTGTCGGCGACCAACCGCGATTTGGATGAGCGGGTGGCTTCCGGGAAGTTCCGGCAGGATTTGTTGTACCGGCTGGCGGTGGTGAGTATTGTTTTGCCGCCCTTGCGCGAGCGGCGGGAGGACATTCGTCCGTTGGCGGAACGGTTTATCGCACAGGCGCAAAAGGAGCACGGGCGGCGGATTCGCGCGGTGGAGCCGGAGTGGTTTGCGCGTCTGGAGGCTTATGACTGGCCCGGCAACATTCGTGAATTGCGCAACACGATTGAGGCGGCGGTGGTCACCGCGCCGGATGAAGTTTTGCAGGCGGAGCGGCTGGCGCTGGGCGGGGTGGCGCCTGCGGCGGCGCCGGGTGCGCCCAAGGGCGCGCTGACGATTCCAGCGGGGGCGACTTTCGCGGAAATTGAGAAGAAAGTTCTGGGTGACGTTCTGCGGCGGCACGAGGGGAACCGGAGCCTGACCGCCGCCGAATTGGGGCTTTCGCGGCGGACCATCCAGCGCAAAATTCAAGAATACGACTTGCCCTATTAAAGGGGCGGTCGCCGCTTGAGCGGCGCAAGGGGGGCGGCCGTTTAATCAGTCTAATTCTTCAAAAATATCCGGCGCGGAAGCGACGGGCTGCAGGCCGTTGTCTTCCGTGCGGAGGATGAACAGCGCGTCTGCTTCGGGGAAATGTTTTTTCAGAAGCGGCAAACCTTCGTCGTGGCCAAGCACGAATAGGGCCGTTGCGAGGGCGTCGGCGGTCATGCAATCGGGGGCGAGAATCGTCACGCTGGCCGTGTTGTGTTGGACGGGCGCGGCGGTTCGCGGGTCCACGATGTGGGCGATGTCCTTGCCGCTTTCGTCGCGATAATGATTGCGGTAATCGCCGGAGGTGGCGAGGGCCGGGCGATCCGTCATGTGAACGACCCGATAGGTTTTGTTGGGGACATTCGGGTGCAGAACGCCCATTCGCCAGGGTTCGCGGCGGGCGTTCAGGCCGACGACGCGAGTTTCGCCGCCGATATCCACCAGAAAGTGGTGGAAGCCGGCATCACGGACGAGCTGTGTGATTTTGTCCACGCCATATCCTTTGGCGATGGCGTTGAGGTCGAGGCGTAATTCGGGGATTTTCTTGGAGAGTTTTCCGTTGCGGCGGAGGGTGAGATGCTGCCAGCCGGTGTGCGCCCGCGCGGCGGCGATTTGTTCGGCGTTCGGGGCGGCGGCTTGCCGGCCGTCGAGGCCAAAGCCCCACAGATTGACCAGCGCGCCAACGGTTGGATCAAACGCGCCGCCGGTCAGTTCGGCAATGAACAGGGCCTGACGCATGACTTCCTGAAAATCCTCCGAGATGGTGATGGGCTGATTGGCGCCGGCCTGATTGAACGCCGTGATTTCGCTGTCTTCGCGCCAGGGCGACATTTGGCGGCTGAGTTCATCCAGCGTGGCCTTGATATCGGCATCCAAGCGGCGCAANAGCTGCCGGTCGGGGGCGGTGTCGGCAATGCGCACGGACCAGGTGGTGCCCATGGTTGTGCCCGACAGCGTCGCGTCGCGGGTGCCGGCGTAGCGGGCCATCAGCGGCGTGGTGACAATCAGCGCGCCCCANGCCACGGCGGCGGAAACCACCGCGCTCAACGCGCCCACCTTGAACCACTGCCAAAACGTGATGTGGACGTGGCTATGCCGCTCCAGCAGGCCGAGGGCCACGATGTTGGCGGTGCTGCCAATCAGCGTGATGTTGCCGCCGAAGCAAGCGCCAAACAGCAGGGCCCACCACAGGGGCATGCCAAAAATGCTGTCTGAAAGGGAGCGGATAACCGGCGAGAACGCGGCCACAAACACCACATTGTCCACAAATGCCGAGCCGAGGCTCGTGGTGGAGATAATCAGCGGAATCAAGGTGTTGAGCTTGCCTCCGAAAATAGAGGTGAAGCCCCGCGCCATCATTTGGGTCAGGCCGACATGCTCCAGCGTGCCGGCGACGGCAAACAGGAGCATAAAGAAAAGAAGNGTCCACCAATCCACTTCGCGCTCAATGTAGAAGCGCGCGCGCCGGTGCCGCCAAATCATCACGCCGCCAGCGACGGCCAGTGGCGTAATCAGGAGCACGCTGTTGGTGGCGAGGCCCAGCCAGTGTTCGAGCTGGTGGTGCGAGGCAATCATCAAAAAGGTCACGGTGAGCAGGGCGACCCCTTGGCGGTGGGGCACATCCACGATTGGCGCGAGGCTGAGGTCGCGGCTGAGCCGGTCGGCGAGGCGTTCGTCAAACAAGTCCAGTTCGTGGCGGTACCAGTGGAGCGTCACCGCGAGTGTCGCGGCCAAGGCCAGCAGCATGACGGGGAATGCCCAGACGATGAAATCCATGAAGGTCAGCCCGGCTTGTGCGCCGATATAGATGCCGACCGGGTTGCCCATCATGGTGCCGGCGCTTCCCACGTTGGTGCACAGCACGCAGGTAATCAGGTATGGCGCCGGGTTGAGTTTCAGGCGGTCGCACACCTGAAAGACCAGCGCGCTGATGAAAATGATGGAGGTGACTTCGTCCACCAGACAGGCCAGGAGCGCCGAGGCGACGGCGGTGACGGCGATGAACTTGCGCGCGCTGATGCGCGGCATGGCGACAATGGATTGCACCACCCACGTAAAAAAGCCCGTATCGCGCAGGGCGCCCACAATGACCATCATGCCGGCCAAAAACAGAATGACCGGCAGGGACGTGGCCTTGACCAGNCCGGGCAGGTCGAGCGAGTGAGTCAGCACCAGCACCGCGACTCCGATAAACGCGACCGCCAGACGCAGATTCCAGAACAGCAGGGTGCCCATAATGGTGGCGAAGAAAACACTGGCTGCCACCGCCTGGTTCATGGTGAAGCCAAAAGAAGTAGCCGGTCAGGCCGAGGCCCACGGCCAGAAGCAGGAGCAATATCGCCCGGCGGATTAACGCGGGGGTGGTTAATACATTTGTTGCAGTCGTGCCTTCATGCATGTTTCGTCGCTTTCGTCAGGGCGATTAAGCCCAGAAAAGTTTGGAAATAAAGCTATGGAGCTCCACGGTGCCCAATAGCCGTCGTTTATCGAGAACCAGAATGTGACGCGTACGCTCGATGATGAATGTTTTGGCGAGCTGTACGGCGGGGACCGTTGGTTCAACGGATACATATTTTTCGCGCATGCAATCTGCCAGGCGCACATCCCTTTGCTTCAGCAAGAGGTCCGCGAACGGCTCGAACTGGATAATCGGGGTCAAGTCATTCATCCACAGCAAATGTTCCGGCAGGCTCATGCGCAGCAGGTCTTCGAGGGAAATCACGCCCCGGAGGTCGCCTTGCTCATCCACAACGGGAATATCGCTGACTTTCTTTTCGCAGAAGACCTGAATGGCGGTGCCGAGAAAGTCGCTTTCCAGCAAGGTGACGGGGCGCGGGTCCATCACGTGCATGGCGCTCAAGAAAGGGGGAAACACGTCCGGGCCAGCCGTGAGCATGGAGCACAATTCGTCGGGCGATGTGCAACCGGCGAGCAGGCGGATTTCCTTGAACGCGATGATTTTCTTGGAAAGCCCGGCGAGAAACTGCAAGTAGGCGTCCGGAATGTGCGCGGGCGTCAAGACCAGGAAAATCATGTGGATGGACGGCTCTTCATCGCGCTCAAACTGCACACCGGCCACCGATGTGCCGATGGCCAGCAGCGGGTTCTTGATTCCGTTGATTCGCAGATGGGGCACGGCCACGCCCGGATAGGCCACGCTGGAAGAAATGGCCTCGCGAGCATTCAGCGCCTGCCACAAAGCCTCCGAATCCTGCCCGGTCAAATCTTCCAGCAGAATCTCCAGCAGTTCCCGGTAGGCGTCTTCGCGGGCCTGGGATTTCAGATTGCAAATGATGCGGTCCGATTGAAAAATATTTGCGAAAGCGGAATTATTGCGGTTGTTCATGAAAACGATTTTAGCCAAAGCTGGCGGGGCTTGTCAAACTTATGCGGAAGGCCGTCGTTCGCTTGCTCTTGCCCCGTGAATTCGCTACCGTTTCGCCCATGAACAACACGCCTCATATTCTCGTCACGGGTGGCGCCGGTTATCTGGGCGCCATTCTCGTTCCCACCCTGCTTGCGCGCGGGTATCGCGTCACGGTGGTGGATAATTTCATGTATGGCCAAACGTCCCTGCTGGATTGCTGCGCCCATGAGCATTTCACGGTCATCCGCGGTGATGTGCGCGATGAGCGCCTGATGCTGCCGTTGCTGAAGAAAGCGGACGTCATCATGCCGTTGGCCTGTCTGGTGGGTGCGCCGCTTTGCGCGCAAAAGCCCATCGAGGCGCGTTCCATCAATCTGGATGCCATTCTCATGCTGCTGGAGCATGCGTCACCGGCGCAGCGGTTTATTTCGCCGACTTCCAACAGCGGCTATGGGATTGGGCAGGAGGGGGTTTACTGCACCGAGGAAACGCCGATGAATCCCGTTTCCCTCTACGGCCAGCTCAAGGTGGAGCTGGAGAAGCGTCTGCTGGACGCGGGCGCGGTGTCCTTGCGTCTGGCGACTGTCTGTGGAATCAGCCCGCGCATGCGGCTGGACCTGCTGGTCAACGATTTCACTTATCGCGCCGTGACGGATCGCTTCGTGGTGCTTTTTGAGGCGCACTTCAAGCGCAATTATATTCACGTCCGCGATGTGGCGCGGGCGTTTCTGCACTCGCTGGACAACTTTGACGCGATGCGCGGGCAGCCGTACAACGTCGGCCTTTCCGACGCGAATCTCTCCAAGATGGAGTTGTGTCTGGAAATCAAGAAGCAGGCGCCGGACTTCACGATTATGGAAGCGCCCATCGGCAAGGACCCGGACCAGCGCAATTACATTGTCAGCAACGCCAAAATTGAGGCCACGGGCTACCAGCCGCAGGTGTCCATCCAGCGCGCCATTGCGGAGTTAATCCGGGGCTATCAAATCATCCGCCGCAACCAGCACGCGAATGTTTGAGTTTTCCACCGTGTGGAAAAAANTTTTCCATACCGTGGAAAAACCGCGAAAAAGTTTTCCATACCGTGGAAAAATGGTTTGGGGCGCGTTGGCGGCCATTTTTCTGGCCCTTCCCGCCGGGGCGACGGTGACGCGACTGGTGGAGGGCTTTGCGCCGAATAGCGCGGCTGCGTGGCGTCCGTTTCAAAAAGCTCCGGCGGTGGTGGCCGCCGCGCCGGGCGGGCTGGTTTTCCCGCTGCCCTTTTCGCGGAAAGTGGANCGCGCGGCGTGGGACAAGACGATTGGCTATAACTTATCCAGCGCCATCGCCTTTGAGCTGGAGGTGGCCTGCCCGCAGCCCGATGCGATTCGCACGCTGGGGTTGTATTTCAAGAGCGGCAACGGCTGGTTTGTGGCGAATAAGCCGCTGACGAGCCCGGCGCAGCACACGCTGGTTTTCGCCAAAAGTGATTTTGGCGCGGAGGGCAACCCGACGGGCTGGGAGCGCATTGACGGCATTCGCATTTCGCCGTGGAAGGGCAACAACGCGCGCGATACGGCGCTGACGCTTACGCGGCTGGCGAGCATGGAGGGCGCGGGGCTGGTGGTTGTCAGCGGGACATCCTCGTGCGCGGATGCCGGGACGCGCGCGGTGGCCCAGAAAACGGCCGCGCGGGTCAGCGGGCTTCTCATCGAAGCGGGCTTGGGCCACCAGCTCATCACGGATGACGATGTTGCCAAGGGCGCGCTGGCCAATGCCAAGTTTGCTCTCCTGCCGTACAATCCCAATCCCCCGGCGGCGGAACTCAAGGCGCTGAAGGCGTTTCTGGCGCGCGGCGGCAAGCTGGGGGTGTTCTATGGCGCGTCCGCCGATTTGGCCGCCGTCATGGGTTTCAAGCTGGGGCCTTACCAGAAAGCGGACCGCCCCGACCGCTGGCGCTCCATTGTTTTCGCGGACCCCAGCGCGTGGCTGGCGCCGCCGCGCATCTGGCAAAACTCCACCAGCCTGATGGCGGCAAGCCCGGCGCGCGCGGATGCGCGCGTGGCGGCCTTTTGGCATAACGCGCGCGACGCCCGGCAGCCGGAGCCGGCGATTGTCACGTCCGCCAACGGGTTTTGGATGTCGCACGTTCTGTTAAGCGACGATATCACCGCGAAAAAAGAAATGCTCGTGGCTTTGTGCGGCCAGTGGGATGCCAGCGTTTGGGCGCCGGCGGCGACTCGCGCGGTGCGCGACGCGAACCGGGTCAACGCGTTCGTCAGCGTGAATCACGCTGTCACGGAAATCAACCGGCTGTTGTCCATTGCCACGCGCCCGGCGGAGGTTCGCACCTGGCTGGATGAGATTCTGCTGCTTTCCGCGCAGATTAACGACGCGCTCGTCCATGGCCGCGCGAAGGAGGCGCTTGTGCTGGCGCGGCGTCAGCGGCAGCTTATTCTGCGCGCCGATGCCGCCGTGCAGCCGCCGCGTCCGGGCGAGCTGGTTGGCGTGTGGGATCACGACGGCGTCGGGTTTGTGCCCGGGGATTGGCCTTACACCGCCAAACTGCTGGCGGCGTCGGGCGTCAATGCCATCTTTGCCAATGTGGTGTGGGGCGGCTGCGCGCATTATCCCTCCAAATTGCTACCGGCTTCGAATACCCTGCGCCTCTACGGCGACCAAATCGCCGCCGGGCTGGCGGCGGCCAAGGCCCGCAACATGCAGTATCACGTCTGGATGGTTCTGGGCAAACTGGATGGCGCGCCGTCTGATTTTGTCGAGCGCATGAAAAAAGAAGGCCGCCTGCAAGTGACGGATACCGGCGCGACCCGCTCCTGGCTCAGCCCGCATCATCCGGCGAATCGCGCGCTGATTGTCGCGGTTGTGGAGGAGCTTGCCCGGCAATATCCCGCCTTGGATGGCATTCACCTTGATTACGTTCGGTTGCCGGATTCGCTGAGCTGTTACTCCGCGGCCACCCGCAAGCGTTTTGAGGCCGAAACCCGCCGCGCCTGCGCCGTCTGGCCGGGCGAGGTTAAAACCGGCGGCAAACGGAATGCTGAGTTTCGCCTGTGGCGAACGGCGGACATCACGCGGCTGGTGGCGGAGATTCGCGCGGCTTTGCGCAAGACTCATCCCAAGATGCAACTTTCCGCCGCCGTGTACGGCAGCGCTGCCGCCCACGGCGGCAACATTGCTCAGTATTGGCCCGACTGGCTGCGCGCCGGCACCGTGGATTTTCTTGTGCCGATGAACTACACCGAATCGTCCGCGGAATTCGCGAATCTGGTGCGCACGCAGGTTGCGTATCCCGGCGCGAAAGGCCGCATTTTTCCCGGCATTGGCGTTGCGGCGGACGAATCGCGGCTAGACCCGTCCCAGGTGGCGCGTCAAATTGTGCTGGCGCGTCAGGCCGGCTGCCCGGGCTATGTGCTTTTTGCCCTCTCCGGCACGTTGCGCGATGAAACGCTTCCTGCCTTGCGCCAAGGGCTTACCCGGCCCATCAGCCCATAAAAAGGGGTTCGCCGGGCGTGGGGCGGCAACGGCGGCGGGTTACTCCATGGGGGAGTCGCTCATGGCGTAGAGGTAGCGTTTGATTTTGCCGGTGGAGGTTTTGTTGAATTCCTCCCAGCGGATTTGGATGCGGCGGGGGTGTTTATAGGCGGCGAGGGCGGCGGCTTGCTTTTTGACTTCCTCGCGCAGGCGGTCTTCGATTTCTTTTTCGGAGAGCTTGCGTTTTTCGCTGGCTTCGAGGGCGGCGAGGCCTTCTTCGTCGGGGACGACGATGATGCCGACTTGTTCGCCGACGTTTTCGCCGTGGGGGCGATAGCCGAGGACGACGGATTCNAGGATGAGGGGCGANTGGTTGATTTGCAGCTCGACTTCCTCGGGGTAGATGTTTTTGCCTTCNCGGTTGACGATGAGGGCTTTTTTGCGGCCGGTGATGAAGACGTAGTTGTCGCTGTCAATGTAGCCGAGGTCGCCGGTGAGGAACCAGCCGTCGTGGAAGACTTCTTCGGTGGCGGCCGGGTTGTTGTAGTAGCCCTTCATGATGTTTTCGCCTTTGGCGGCGAGCTCGCCGACGCCTTCTTCGTTGGGGTTGAAGACGCGCATTTCCACGCCGGGGAGGATTCTGCCGCAGGAGCCGGGGCGGAGGGGTTCTTCGAAGGGGGAGAGGGTGAGGACGGGGGCGGCTTCGGTCAGGCCATAGCCTTCGCGGGTTTTCAGGCCCAGGGCTTCCAGATTGCTCAGGAGCTGGGAGTCGGCGGGGGCGCCGCCGGTAATCAGCAGACGGATTTTGCCGCCGAGCTTTTCGCGGATACCTTTGCGGACGGGTTCGCGGATGCCGAGTTTCCAGAGCATGTTGCCGGCTTTGCTGGCTTTGAGGCCGGCGCGGAGGCGGTTATAGACTTTTTCGAAGAGGAGAGGGACGGCGAGGATTATGGTGGGGGAGGTTTCGCGGATGTCTTCGCCGACGGTGCGCAGGCTTTCGACAAAGCTCATGCGGGTGCCGGAGGCGATGGGGGTGACGAGACAGGTGGTGAAGGCGAAGGAATGGTGCAGGGGCAAAATGACCATGAAGTTGTCTTCGCGCAGAATTTCGATGGCGTTGTCAAGTTGCTCGAAGTTGGCGGTGAAGTTGCGATGGGTGAGCATGGCGCCTTTGGGGCGGCCGGTGGTGCCGGAGGTGTAGATGAACGAGGCGACATCGCCGGGTTTGGGGTGATAGCGGTCGTAGGCGGCGCTGTGGCCGGCGGACTGTTCTTTGTAAGTGGCGAGCAGTTGGTCGAAGTCGTGCAACTGAATGCCGCGGGCCTTGCCGTTGTCGAGTTCGGGCTTTCGGGAGCCGTAGAGGACCATGTGGCGGAGGCTGGGGCAGCGGTTGGCGACGTCGAGGACGCGGGCTTCGGCGGCGAAGTCCATGAAGAGGACGGATGCGCCGGAGTCGGCGAGGATATAGGAAATTTCCTGTTCCTGTAGTTTGACGTCAATGGGCACGGCGGTTGCGCCGAGGCCGGTGATGGCGTAGTAGATGGCGCACCATTCGGGGGAGTTGGCGCCGATGAGGGCCACGCGGGTTTCGGGGCGAACATGGCACGCGCGAGCCATCGCCTCGGCGATGTTGCGCACGTTGGCGAGAAATTCACGATAGGTCAGGTTTTGCCAGGCGTCGTCGCGTTTGAAGGTCATCAATACGCGCTCGCCGTGTTTTTGCACAGACCGGTCAAGCGTTTCTTTCAGGGTCATGGGGATACTCCTTGGGGACAAAACAATAACCATAACCGAGGCGGGGGTGGGGGGCAAGGCTGGGAATAAATTATTTTTCGGGGCTTCCGCCGGCGGCTGGCGGGGGGCGGGGGGGTTCTTTTCGCTTTTCGTGGGGGTGGAATTATTCTTATGCGGCGTTGCGATATTTTTTCTAGCCAGCCGGGTAGGTTTCTGCGATAAGTTCGGCAGTTCCGATGTTATTCGGACATTGTTCTTTTTTTGCGCTTTAAAAGAGCTTTCCTCGCGTGTGCGGGGAATCGTTTCAACAGGAATCCGCCAGATTGCTTAGTACGGAAACGAAACTTGCAAGCGCGCCCAACATGGGCGCGGCTTCATGTTTTGTGTTTCGTGGACAGGGCTTCGTGGCCCTCAGGTGAGGCATGAGCTTGGTGTCGTGCCCTCTTTCCAGTTTTGTGCGTCACCAAGTTCATGCCACCCACCCCCAGGAGCATGAGCAATGAAAAATCTAAAAAAGCATCAACTAATCACCATCGGGAGCAGCATCGCCGTTCTTTATGGTGTGTTGTGCTTTGTCGCTTTTGCCTCGGCTGCTTCCCGCACCGAAAAGCCCGCGCCCGTTGATGCCGAGCAATTCGCCGATTTCATGGAACACGAGGTCTTGGATATTCAGGATTTGGCGGAGGGCGCGGAAGTCCAGCGCCGGATGTTCAATCGAATTACCCCGCCGGGGCTTTCGTGGACTCAGCCAATGTTCCCGCCGGTCGCGCCTTTTGACGCCCAATACTTTGACGAGCAGTTTTTGGCGGGGCTTTTAGGCGAGGACAAAAACAGCGTGGTGATTTATCCGCTTTCGCTGATTCAAGACCCCAAGACGCGCGAAACGCTCATTTACAATGCCGAGGGGGAGCTGATTGCGGCCATCCC
>JGI24709J26583_10001430_pt1 | contig 20215 bp, 19 predicted proteins | sample BioPla2DNA1_FD_26583 | JGI IMG/M metagenome (IMG submission 26583) | reverse complement strand
GGAGAAAGGTGGTCACCTCATCAAAAGTGAGCAGAGAGGGCTTTTCGGAGGTGGAAGGAGTAAAATTGGTGCTCAATGTGATATGGGGCCGGATGTCTTTGTTTTTAATTTTGCGCTGTGCTTTAATATCGCTCATCCACGCCCCCGAGCGCTTGCTTGCCCTGGGGTGAAAATCGGTGTAGAGAACGGCGAGGAAAGAGCCGTCCTTGTCGAAAACTTCATAGGCGGTCACGTCCTCATGCCAAACCTGGATCTTATTGTTTTTCTTGAAACTGAGACCGTATAATTTGGTAGCCAGGCCGAACACTCCTTCAATGACGTTATCCAGTTTAAAATAAGGTTTGAGCATTTCGTCGTTGAGGTCAAACTGCAGGTCTTTAAGTTTTTGGGAATAATACGACCAATCCCAGGCTTCCAGTTTAATGAAATTTTTCTCGTATCCCAGGGCAAAACCCTGAAGAGCCGAAAGTTCTCTTTGTCCCAGAGGCAAATAGGCTTCTCTGAGCTGATCCAGCAGGCCGTAAACGGTCTCGGGATTTTTGGTCATCCTTCTGCGCAGCACATAGGAGGCATAGTCGGGATAGCCGAATAAGCGGGCCATTTCGAGGCGGGCATTGACAATATCCCTGATGATGGGCTGGTTGTTGAATTCACCTTCGAGGCCCCTGCCCATATAGGCCCGGTACATTTCTTCGCGGAGCTCTCTGCTGTCTGCGTATTTCAGAAAAGCACCGTAGCTGGGGGCAGTAAGGTCAAAAAGCCAGCCCTCCAGCCCTTTGGCTTTGGCTTTTTCGGCAGCTATGCTTAATACATCTTCCGGAATGCCGGATAACAGTGTTTTATCGGTAAAGACTTTAGAGTAAGCATTAGTGGCTTTCAGCACATTTTGTCCGAAATTCAGGCTGAGTCGGCTCAGTGTAGTACTGAGTTCCCTGTATTTTTCACGGTCGGCACCTTCGAGGGTGGCTCCGCTGTCGAGGAAGTCCATGTAAGTTTCCCAGAGCAGCCTGCTTTGTTCCGTATTCAAGTTTAAGTTTTCCCTGTTTTCGTATACCGTTTTGATTCTCTGATACAGAGCCTCGTTCAAAACTATGTTATTGTGATGCTCAGACAGCAGGGGTGAAATTTGTTGAGATAAGTTCATCAGCTCGTCACAGGTCTGGTTATTGAGCAAAGTATAGTAGACGGCCGATACTTTGTCGAGCAATTCACCGGAGCGTTCCAATGCCTCGATAGTATTGACGAAGGAGGCCGGCTCTTTATTGGCGGTAATTGCTTGGATTTCTTTATCGTGCCGGCGTATAGCTTCCTGGTAAGCAGGTAATATATGCTCAATTTTAACTTCCCGAAAGGGGGCTGTCTCGTGCAGGGTTTTGTATTTTCCCAAAAAAGGATTGGAACCCTGAAGACCAATAACGGTCAGCGCTGTCATAATAAAAAATAATTTAGTTTTCATCTGTTCAGTTCTTTCTGTTTTGTCCTAATTAATTCCTTCAGCAACAGTAATATTGTGGCTGCTTTGAGAATCGTTTATAAGCAGTAGAAAATGGAGAAGTAGAATGAGTTTGTTGATGCCGGTTTAAACAATCATGTCCGAAATCAAGTCGAGGTAATTGCATAATACGGTTTGACTGTTGCGCATCAAAAACAGTAGAGACTTCCTGTCTATCTGCATAATGCTGCAATTATCCACAGCTTTGACAGTTAGTGGCATATTGCGCTTCTGTCCGAATAAACGTGTAAAAACAATTAACTCAGGCCCTTCTGCGATGCGTTTTTCCTTTTGTTCGTTTTCGAGTTCTACTTTGCCGTCAAGCAAAAAGACCAGGTTCTCGCAAACGATATCTTTGTTAAATATAAGATCTCCGGCACTATAGTTGTCAAAGTCGAGGCTGACTTTGGTCAAAAGCGGGAATAACCCATCCATACTCATCCCCTTAAATAAAGGGTATTTCAAAAAAAGTTCAAATCTGGACATCTTGCAAATTTTAGAGTATAAACAATTCCTTTGCGAAAGTACTCAAGATTTCTGAAAATGCGCTATTTTTGCAAAAAATAATGACTATGAAAATCAATTTAAAAGAGATACTGAGCGCTTTCACGGTTTTATTTGCCATCATCGATATTATAGGCTCAATTCCAATCATCATTGATTTCCAGAAAAAACCGGGAGGAGTTCCCGCCCTAAAGATTTCTTTGATTTCTTTTGCTCTTTTGATTGGTTTTTTCTTCCTGGGAGACGGGGTGCTTGCTATGTTTGGAGTAAATATATCTTCGTTCGCCGTAGCCGGTGCTATCGTGATTTTTGCTGTGGCAGTCGAAATGACTTTCGATATTGAAGTGTTTCGCCACAAAGGCCCGCCCGAAGTTTCTTCCATAGTGCCCTTGGTGTTTCCCCTCATTGTGGGTGCCGGATCTTTCACAACGATACTTTCATTAAAAGCTGAATTTCAAACGATTAATATTATGATAGCGCTGTTCCTGAACATGGTGGTTGTCTTTGTGGTACTCAAGGGAATTAAGCTAATTGAAAAATTTATCGGCAATGCAGGTATTTATATCACTCGAAAATTCTTCGGGATTATTTTGTTGGCCATTTCTGTAAAATTATTCACAACCAATCTGGGTAGCCTGCTCAGCCAATTCAGATAGAATCCGAATAATTAGTGCAGCATTATGTTTTTAACAGCTTGGCTGCCTATTTTTTCGTTGAGGCGTTTAAGCAACTGAGGCCTGATCAGCATCAGTTCGTTGCGGATAATGGCCGATTTGACATGGACGTGCAAAACGGAATGTTTGAAATACAAATTATCCGTATGTTCAGCCAGGGCTTTGCCTACCACTTCGGGCCATAGCCTGATAGCTGCCGTTTCGTTAAGTTTGCCCCGGAGTTGTTGATTTTTGAGCACTTCGTCCAGTACTTCTGCCAGACGTTGGGTGTTTTTCCTGCGCATAAAGCTCTTATTTTATAGGACAAATGCAGGCGTTTTCTATGTGAAAAACGCGAAAATCCTTACCGTTGTCTTGTAAAATCATATTCAGGTGTTCCCGGTGGGTATCGGTGATGAAAATTTGTCCGAAATCTTCTTTGGAAACTAGTTGAATGATGCGCTCTACCCGCGAAGCGTCGAGTTTATCGAAGAGGTCGTCGAGCAGAAGTATGGGTTTTTTTTTGCCGGCTTGTTTCAAGTATTCGTATTGTGCCAGCTTTAAAGCAATCAGGTAACTTTTGTTTTGCCCCTGAGAGCCTACCCTTTTGATGGGATAGCCGTCGATTTGCATTTCGAGCTCGTCTTTGTGAATGCCTTTGGTGGTAAAACCCAGAATAATATCTTTTTCTCTCGATCGGAGAAGTTGTTCCTGCAAATTTCCCTGTTCAAGATGCGATCTATATTGCAGTCCTATACTCTCGCTGCGGTCGGAAACACTATGGTAATAATGTTCAAAAACCGGCTGAAAGGCAGCTATAAATTCCCTGCGCTTTTGATAAATCAACCTGGCATAATCGCTCATGGGAGCATCGTACATTTCGTAGAGGGAATCCTCCCTGTTCATTTGCTCATTTTTCAACAGAGCGTTGCGTTGATAAAGAGCCTTGTTGTAGCTCATAAGAGCCTCCATATAGGAGTGATCGAATTGCGAAAGGGCAATATCCATAAATCTTCGGCGTTCATCGCTGCCTTCCCGGATCAGATTTTCGTCGGCGGGAGACACAATAACCAAGGGCAAGCGGCCAATGTGGTCGGATAAGCGTTCGTATTCTTTTTTATTGAATTTGAATATTTTTTTTTGGCGGCGCTTCATGGCGCAATAATACTCTTCTTCTTTGCCCTCGATCAGATAATTGCCCTGTAGCACAAAATAGTCGGCTTCGTGAAAAATATTCTGAGAGTCGATCGGATTGGTGTGGCTTTTACAAAAAGAGAGATAATAAATGGCATCCAGGAAATTGGTTTTGCCCACTCCGTTATTGCCGAAAAAACAATTTAAACGGGGAGAAAATTCAATATTGGCTTCTTGTATATTCTTGTAATTGAAAACGGATAGCTTTTGTAGGTACATGGACGAATTCTGGTCAAAATGCACACAAAAGTATAAAAAAAATCACGGAAATTTTATTAATAGAACGAAATGCTATACTTTTGCACACCAAATTTGTCTCATACAATTACAAAAGAAATGGCTAAGAAAAAAGTATCCAAAAAAGCAGCTCAAAAGGAAGAACTGCAAAATGTTGGCGAAATATTGACCCGTTCGGAACAATTCATAGAAAACAACCAAAAAAGTCTTTTGGTGGCTCTGTTGGTGATCGTAGTGGTGGTAAGCGGTATCATTCTTTTCAGGAACAGTTATATGGGCCCAAAAGAAAAAGAAGCTCAGGAAATGATGTTCCGCGGGGAACAGTACTTTGCTGCGGATTCATTTGAGCTGGCTTTATATGGAGACGATTATGAATTTATAGGTTTTGAAGGTATTATCGAAAATTACGGCATCACCAAAACTGCTAAATTGGCCTCTGCCTATGCGGGTTTGTGCTACAAGCACCTGGGTGACTACGAAAAAGCCATCGACAGGCTCAATAAACTCAACGCGGCAGATATTATTGTTTCGCCCGCGTTGACGGGAGCAATCGGCGATTGTTATGTGGAACTCGATCAATTACAAAAAGCCTTGCCCTATTTCGAGAGAGCAGGCCAATCCGACAATAATTTATTGGCTCCCATATACTTAATGAAAGCCGGGCGTGTTTACGAAGCATTGGGAAAATACGACAGCGCCCGTGGAGTCTATGAAAAAATAAAAAAGAATTATCCTCTTTCGCAAGAGGGTCTGAATGTAGACAGGTACATCGAAAGGACAAGATTGCAGAAAAAATGAGCACCAAAAATCTTTCCGAATACAACCCTGATACTCTGCCCGATGCGTCCAAAATGAGAATAGGCATTGTGGTTTCCGAATGGAATTACGATGTTACGGTTAAATTGCTGGAAGGGGCGCGTGAATTTTTGCTGCGTAACAATGTGGATCCTAAAAACATTCACGTTGCGTGGGTTCCGGGCAGTTTTGAGTTGATTTACGGGGCTGCCAGGATGGAAGCTTTTGAACCCGTGGATGCCGTTATAGCTTTGGGTAGTGTGATTCGCGGAGAAACGCCTCATTTCGAGTATGTTTGTTCCGGAGTAACGCAGGGTATTGCCCGACTGAATGCCAAAGGGACCATCCCCTTTATTTTCGGTCTGCTTACCACCGACGATATGCAGCAAGCTTTAAACAGGGCCGGTGGCATACACGGCAATAAAGGGGTAGAAGCAGCCAAGACCGCCATACAGATGATTTACTTCAGCCGAAGCCGACAGCTGGACTATTTGGACTAAATAAGTTTGCCGCATGATCCCGGCATATTTCTTCAAACTTCAGTTACCGGATAAAAAGTCGTTTATTGCAACTCAAGGCTTAATTTTTGTCTCAAACTTTGCAGGTTCGGATTCTTTTTGATCATTTCGTCCAACTGATCCTGAGGGCTTAAGGGCTTTTTTAATTCACCCTCTTCGCTGATTCGCAACTGCATGTGAACCTTGCCGTTTTTCAAATCCCGTTGCAAACTATTTTCTATATCTGCCCGTATGGCTTCAAGTCGTTGAGCGGTCAGTGGATGAAAAACAACCACTTCGAAATCGCTCTTGTTCAACAAACGAGGTTTGCAGGCTTGCATTGAGTTTGATAAATAAGGATCATCCTTGAGTGTACCGGCAAAACGAAGCCAGGCTTCAATAAGGTTTTCTTCGCTGAAATGCTCTTCAGTCTTGACAGCCTCTTTTGTGGTCGCCTCCCGGCCCGAAGTGTCATCTGCTTGAATTTTACGCCGGCGTATGGAAGTGGTCAGACCCGGTAGTGACCTTTCCTTGCCTGTCCCGGTGTTGGGATTTTGATTTTGTGGGGCAGGTTCGGGCACTGCGGCTTGCTGATGTGTTTGGGCCTCTTTGATGCCCTCCACGGTGTTGCCGGGTTGAGGTTGAGGTGTGGAATCAGTTAGTGTTGCTTGTTTTGGGTTTGCCGTAATAGATGGAGAAGAGGGATTAGCCTGAGTTTTGGTTTTAGAAGCAGGAAGCGGATTTTTTTCGACTTTGGCCGCCGGAATTTTATCCGTTTTCAGTTCCCCCTGTTTTTTTTTTGCTTCGCCGGTCAGACAAAGTTGAATCAGACAAAGTTCCACCAAAAGACGCTTGTTTTTGCTTTGATTGTATTGCAGACTGCATTCGTTGCTGAGTTTGAGGGCTTTGAACAAAAAGCCCATGCTGCATTCTTCGGCCTGTTTTTTATATTTGGCGCGTACACTCTCAGCCTGCTCCAACAGGCTTATGCTGCGGGGATCTTTTGAAACCATGAGATCTCTGAAATGAGAAGCCAGCCCATTGATGAAGTGCAGGCCGTCAAAACCCTGGTTCAAAATCTGATCAAACAACAACAAAGACTCTGTGGTATTTTCGTTCAAAAAAGCCTCGACCAGCTTAAAATAATAGTCGTAATCCAGTATGTTCAGATTATCGATGACATGCTGGTACGTAATTTTGCCCTCACCGTAACTGGAAACTTGGTCGAAAATGGAAAGGGCATCGCGCATGCCCCCGTCCGATTTCAGGGCTATGGCATTCAGGGCTTCCGGTTCCGTTTCGATACCTTCGGAGTCGGCTACGTACTGTAAATAAGCACAGATGTCGTTGATGCCGATGCGATGAAAATCATAAATTTGACACCGGGAGAGTATGGTGGGTATGATTTTATGCTTTTCGGTAGTTGCCAAAATAAAAACAGCATGGGCAGGGGGCTCCTCCAGCGTTTTGAGAAAGGCGTTAAAAGCGCTGGAAGAGAGCATGTGCACTTCGTCGATAATGTAAACCTTGTATTTGCCCAGTTGTGGCGGAATGCGCACTTGTTCGGTCAGAGAACGGATGTCGTCAACCGAGTTGTTGGAGGCGGCATCCAGTTCGTGAATATTGTATGAGCGCTGCTCGTTGAAAGAAACGCAGGATTCGCATTTATTGCAGGCTTCCCCCTGATTGTTGGGATTAAAACAATTGATGGATTTGGCAAAAATCCTGGCACAGGTGGTTTTGCCTACTCCTCTGGGGCCGCAAAACAGGTAGGCATGAGCCAGTTGCTTATTCTTGATGGCATTCTGGAGAGTCGTAGTAAGGGCGCTTTGTCCAACGACCGATTTAAAGTTGTCTGGACGGTATTTCCGTGCTGAAACCAAATAATTTTCCATACTAATTACGCTACTGGCTTAGGTGGACAAAGATACATAAGGCTTTTTTAAAAAGGAAGTTCCGGCAACGATTTTTGATTTAGAAAACACTTGGGCATCCGGATTATTCTCGTAATTTTGTTCTGTTCATAAATCCGCCTATGCGCAAGATTTTGGCGTTTTACGAAAAGATTAAGCCGTATTTGAATAAATACGTGATCGTGTTGATTTTGTTTGGTGTGCTGATTGTGTTCATCGATGAACACAATCTGATCAGACGTGTGCGATACGATAGTAAAATACGCTCTTTGCGTAAAGAAATACGACAATACGAAAGAGAAAGAGACCGGGCTCTGGAACAACTTGAGGATTTGAGAACCGGCAGTGAAGAACTGGAGAAAATTGCCCGTGAACGCTATTTGATGAAAAAAGACGATGAAGAAATTTTTTTGCTGGAATAAAATGTCCAAAGACACTCTTAATAATCTACTGTTTACACTGGCTGCGGTGCTGATCCTGATCTCATCCGTTTTGGTAATGGAACATCAGGCCTGGGCCAGATTTAGTTTTGCAACCGGAGTTGTTCTCTATATTGCGCATCGTGCTCTTACGGCCTACAAAGGCGGCGATTTCAGACTAAAGCGACTTAACAGAATGTTTGCTTTCAATGCTATAGTTCTTATACTCGCTGTATACCTGATGTTCAGAAACAGCAATTCCTGGGTGGCGATCTTGCTGATAGTGGCTGTGATCGAATTGTACACGGCTTTTCGTTCAGCATCTTATCAGAAAGAAAACGAGCAATAGCATGTCATCCTCCTCTTTCCGTTTCAAGCAATTTGAGGTTTTTCACGACCGTTGTGCCATGAAAGTGGGTCTGGACGGGGTGTTGTTGGGTGCATGGGCTAAATCCTCCGCCGACTTGTCCGAAGCGGCAAGATTGAGGATACTGGATGTGGGCAGCGGTTCCGGCTTGATTGCGCTGATGTTGGCTCAACGTTATCCCTCTTCTTCGGTTTTTGGTATCGAAAAAGACATTCAGGCGGCATTGCAGGCACATGAAAATGTTGCCCGCAGCCCCTGGCCCGACAGAATACAAATTATTCAGGGCTCTTTCCCCGAAAGCATAAACGACAATTTTGCTCCCGAAGAGCAAGAATTTGACCTGATCGTTTCTAATCCTCCCTATTACAGGAATGCCCTGAGGGCCAAAGCTTATACGCGTAATTTAGCCCGTCACGGCGACAAATTGAGTTTTGAACAATTGACTATAAGCGCTGCCGGCTTGTTGAACGAGAAAGGAGTTTTTTCTCTTATTGTGCCTGCTGAAGCCACAGAATTTATAGAAGAACTCTGCTGGGGGCAGAGGCTTTACCCGACAGCTATCTGCCGGGTTTCACACCGTCGGGGCAAAGAACCTAAGCGTTCCCTGATGGCCTTTTCCAGGTTCCGGGCGGATATTTGTCGTCAGGAACTGCAAATTGAAGACAAGAAAGGTGAATATACTGCTGAATTCAAGGCCTTAACCTCGGAATTTTACCTTTAAATCCTTTTTCATAGTACATTTTTTTAATGTACCTTTGCGCCCTTAATTAGGATAACGATAGCAAGATGTCAAAAAAATTTGCTGAGTACACAGAGTTCGATTTGTCGGCCATCAACAAATCGATGTTAGAAAAGTGGGAATCAACCGATCTTTTTCAGAAAAGTACGGCTTTGAGAGAAGGAGGGCCGTCTTTTGTGTTTTACGAAGGACCTCCCTCGGCCAATGGCATGCCCGGAATACACCATGTAATGGCCAGGACCATCAAAGATATATTTTGCCGTTACAGAACCATGAAGGGCTTTGAGGTTAAGCGCAAAGCCGGTTGGGATACTCACGGCCTCCCTGTGGAATTGGGAGTAGAAAAAGCCCTGGGAATTACCAAAGAAGATATAGGCAAAAAAATTTCCGTCATCGACTACAATGCCGCTTGCCGTAAGGATGTGATGAAATACACCCGCGAGTGGGAAGACCTTACCCGCAAGATGGGTTATTGGGTTGATATGTCCGATCCTTATATCACCTACGACAATCGCTACATCGAAACTTTGTGGTACCTGCTCAAGGAATTATACAAAAAGGGTTTGCTTTACAAGGGTTACACCATCCAGCCTTATTCTCCTGCAGCCGGTTCGGGACTGAGTACCCATGAATTGAATCAGCCGGGCTGTTACAGGGACGTCAAAGACACAACCTGTGTGGCCCAGTTCAAGATAAAAAACCCACGTCCGGAATGGAGCCAACACGGAGAAGCCTTTTTCCTGGCCTGGACCACCACTCCCTGGACTTTGCCCTCCAATACGGCTCTTTGTGTGGGCCCGGCTATCAGCTATGTGGCTGTGCAAAGCTATAATTTTTACACCGGACAGCCGGCCACTTATATCCTGGCCAAAGATTTACTGACTGCCCATTTCAATCCTAAGGCAGCCGAATTGCCTTTGGATCACTACAAGGCGGGAGAAAAGAACATTCCTTACAAGGTGCTGGCACAGGATTACAAAGGAGAGGAATTACTGGGTATACAATACGAGCAGTTAATCCCCTGGGTCAATCCGGGAGGGAAGGCTTTTGAAGTAATCAGCGGTGACTTTGTCTCCACCGACGACGGTACGGGTATTGTACACATTGCTCCTACTTTTGGAGCAGACGACCAGTTTGTTGCCAAAAAATTCAATATAAGTCCTCTTTTATTGGTCGATAAAGAGGGCAATACACGTCCCATGGTAGACACCGGCGGAAAATTTTTCAAGTTGGAAGATCTTGATCCGGTTTTTGTCAGGAACAGTGTTGATGTGGGGAAATACGCCCCATACGCGGGCCGTTACGTCAAGAACGAATATATGCCGGAAGGCTCCGAAACCGAGGATAATCTGGATGTGGACCTCTGTGTGATGCTCAAACAGGAGAATCGTGTTTTTAAAATCGAAAAGCAGGTGCACAATTATCCTCACTGTTGGCGTACCGACAAGCCAATCCTGTATTATCCCATGGACAGCTGGTTTATAAAGACGACCGCCTGCCGCGATCAAATGATTGCCCTCAATCGGACCATCTTGTGGAAGCCGGCCTCTACCGGTACCGGCCGCTTTGGCAAGTGGCTTGAGAATCTGCAGGATTGGAACCTGTCACGCAGTCGCTTCTGGGGTACACCTCTGCCCATATGGCGTACCGAAGACGGTAGCGAAGAACTTTGTATCGGTTCGGTGGCCGAGCTGTACGAAGAGATAGAGAAGGCAGTGGCCCGTGGATTTATGAAAGAAAACCCCTACAAGGATTTTGTTCCCGGTCTGTACACGGCCGAAAATTATTCGGTCGAAAAAATAGACCTGCATCGTCCTTATGTGGATGAAATAGTGTTGGTTTCTCCCTCGGGCAAAGCCATGAAGCGTGAGCCTGACTTGATTGATGTCTGGTTCGATTCCGGAGCCATGCCTTACGCCCAGATTCATTATCCCTTCGAAAACAAAGAAGCCTTCGACTCGGGTCAATGTTATCCTGCCGATTTTATTGCCGAGGGAGTAGATCAGACTCGCGGTTGGTTTTTTACCCTGCACGCCCTTGCGGCCATGCTCTTTGATTCAGTTGCTTTTAAAAGTGTGGTTTCCAACGGTTTAGTTTTGGATAAGAACGGCAACAAAATGTCAAAACGTTTGGGCAATGCAGTGGATCCTTTTGTTACCATCGAAAAATACGGTTCCGATCCTCTGCGTTGGTATATGATTACTAATGCTTCTCCCTGGGATAATTTAAAATTCGATGAAGAAGGCATAGAAGAAGTCAGACGGAAATTTTTCGGCACTCTGTACAATACCTATTCTTTCTTTGTTTTATACGCCAATGTAGATGGTTTCGACAATCAGGCAGCACAAATTCCATTGCAGGAAAGGCCCGAAATAGATCGTTGGATACTTTCGCAGTTGAATAGCTTGATTCGCGATACAGATCAGTACTATAACGACTACGAAGCCACCAGATCGGGACGCGCAATAGCAGACTTCGTGGGCGAAAATTTAAGTAACTGGTATGTCCGCCTCAACCGCAAGCGCTTCTGGGGTGGGGGATATTCCAAAGACAAACTTTCGGCTTACCAGACCTTGTACACTTGTCTGGAAACCGTATCCCGGCTGATGGCTCCCATTGCTCCTTTTTACGCAGATCGGTTGTTTTTGGATCTGAATGTCGTTGCAAAGGGAGAGAGATGTGAATCTGTTCATCTGGCCGACTATCCGCAATGCAATTACGACGCTATAGACACTGCCCTGGAGAACCGGATGCAAATGGCCCAACAAATTTCGTCCATGGTGCTGGCTCTTAGACGCAAGGTAAATACCAGGGTAAGGCAACCTCTGCAAACCATTATGATCCCTGCTTTGGACACAGCCCAGAAAGAAGCCATCGAAGCTGTCCGGGAGCTTATTCTAAACGAAGTAAACGTCAAAGAATTGAAGTTTGTAGATACTGCCGGCGGACTGCTGATCAAGCGCATCAAACCCGATTTTAAGAAACTTGGGCCCAGATGCGGGAAAAACATGAAGCAGGTGGCAAAGATGTTGGGAGAAATGCAACAAGACGCCATTGCTGAATTTGAACAAAAGGGTTATTGCACAATAAAACTCGAAGGCATGGACCTGCGTATTGAGGTCGGCGATGTGGAAATTCTTTCTGAAGACATCCCCGGTTGGCTGGTAGCTAACGAAGGGCGGTTTACCGTGGCCCTCGACGTTAAAATCACCGAGGAATTGAGAAGGGAAGGTTTGGCTCGTGAATTGGTGAATCGTGTTCAGAACTTGCGCAAAACTCAAAATTTCGAGATAACCGACCGCATTCATATCCTTATTGAAAAGAATCCTGCCTTTGCCGGAACCTTGGAAGATTGGGGAGAATACATCTCTACTCAAACTTTGGCCTTAAGTCTGCAACAAGTGGACGTGCTTGATGGAGGAACGATTTTGGATATGGACGATATATCATTAAATATCAAAATTTTAAAAGCCTGATTTTTTTAAAACAGCAGAGATCGTTTTTCTATTGCTGTCGATGTTTATTTTTGCTATATTCGCAGATTAAAAATCTAACCATATAATACAAAATACCATGTCNGAAATTATTCGTTATTCAGATGCNGAATTGGAAGAGTTTCGTCAGCTAATTCAGAAAAAATTAGACAAGGCCAGGAATGAGTATGAACAATTAAAAGCGAGCATCAACAACATAGACGGCAACGACGTAATGGATACTTCTCCCATTTTCAAGGTTTTTGAAGAAGGCGCCAATACTTTGTTGAAAGAAGAAACCGGACGTCTGGCCCAACGTCAGATGAAATTCATCGAAAATCTGGAAGCAGCTTTGGTTCGTATAGATAACAAAACTTACGGCATTTGCAGGGAAACCGGGAAACTCATTCCCAAAGAGCGTTTACGTGCGGTTCCTCATGCAACGCTGAGTATTGAAGCCAAAAAAATTAAGTCTTAGGGGATGGCCAAACCTTCCAAAGTATGGAAAGCGTTTGTTCTAATTGCCATCATACTGGTTGTAGATCAAGCGGTTAAGATATATATAAAAACGCATTTCCAGTTGCACGAAAGTGTTCGTGTGACGGATTGGTTTTATATCTACTTTACCGAAAACAGTGGAATGGCCTTTGGCTGGGAGTTTTTTGACAAAATATTCCTGACCTTGTTTCGAATAATTGCAGCCGGCTTGTTGATATGGTACATGGTACACATAAGCCGTAAAAAACAATTCCCTACAGGCTATGTTTTGAGTATAGCGCTTATTATAGCGGGAGCCTTGGGCAATGTGATCGATTGCGTGTTTTATGGTTTGATTTTTGATCACAGTTATGGACAGGTAGCCGGATTTTTCCCCGAAGGCGGTGGTTACGCTCCGATCTTTTACGGCAAAGTGGTTGATATGCTGTTTTTCCCGTTGATAGACACCACTTTGCCCGATTGGCTGCCCATTTGGGGTGGCCGGCACTTTTTGTTTTTCAGGCCTGTTTTCAATATTGCCGATACCTCGATCACTACAGGTATCCTGATACTGTTGATCTTTTATCGCTCATGCCTCGCCGAGGATACAAAAGGGGAAAAAAGCAAGAGCGATAAGGCAGGTTCTCCTCTCACGACCTGACCACCCTCTTATGAATAGCATTAAAGACATACTGACCAAAGTATTACTTCTTGGATTGTCTGTTCTGGTGCTGACGGCTTGCAGACAAGAAGAGGGCAAAATCCTTTCACAAAAAAAGATGGCTGCTGTACTGACGGATATTTATCTCACGGAAGCAGTGTTGCAGAACGTAGACAGGAAGAAAAAGACAGAATGGTCCCGGGGGCTCGAGGATGTTTTTTTTCAGGATCTGGCCTATGGAAGGGTATTAGAGAAACATCGCATTAACGAAGAGGTTTTTTATAATTCTGTGGCGCATTACAGCCAGCAGTACAAGGTTTATGCAAAGATATATGAACAGGTTGAACTTAATTTACAAGCCATCCGGGATGAGGTGGACCGGCGCGACAAGTTAGAGACAAAATTGCGAGAGTTGGCCCAACAACAGGCTGATCTTATCGAAGCTCTCGACACGGCTTCTTATATCAAGTGGTTTGAGATTTGGGCATTAGACACAATTGTCCTATCAGATACACTGGGCTTGCAGGCAGACACGGTGGTTTTATCGGATACTTTGGGCTTGCAAGCAGACCCGATGGTTTTATCGGACACCTTGGGCTTGCAAACAGACCCGGTAGTTTTATCGGATACCCTGGTTTCACAAACAGGTGATGTGCTTTTATCTCCCCTGAACGATTCAATTTTATATACTATTTCTTTTTGGCCGAAACCCGTTGTCCGGGACAGAAACGAGTGGACAATGGCAGATTTTACGCCCGGTATGGAGTCGGAAAAAGTACTCCGGGAGGATAGAAATCCAGTTACAGTAGATTTGAAAAGAACGATTAGGGAAGTCAAGAATTAGTTTGCGATCTTCTGAAAGCAGCACAAATGATTCCTGTAGCAATGGAGACATTGAGCGATTCTGCCCTTTTGCTGCCCGGCGGGAATTCAGGGATATACAGTTTTTCGTTTACAAGAGGTTTGAGTTTGCCGGAAATTCCATTGCTTTCGTTCCCCATCAGTATTACGGCTGCTTGTGGCAGATGCGGAAACTCATAAAGATTTTTTCCTTCGAGGAAGGTACCGAAAACAGGAACGTTCAATGTGGGGATAAATTCTTCGAGTTTAACATAATGAACCGCAACCCTGGCTATGGAGCCCATGCTGGCCTGTACGGATTTCGGGTTATAAGCATCTGCNCATCCTACGGAACAAAGCAGCGTATTGATGCCAAACCAGTCGGCAGTGCGAACGATGGTNCCCAGNTTGCCCGGGTCCTGAATATTGTCGAGGGCGAGCGTTAGGTTATTTTTTAAATAATTTAAATCCGGTTTTCTGTCGGGTATTTCGAAAACGGCCANTACTTCTTGAGGGTGTTGTTGATTACTGGCTTTGTTGAGTTCCTGTAAAGAGGCTTCCGCTATTTCAGCAGCCCGAATGTCTGGATATTTTTGCAGCCATTCTGCGGTGGCTGTCAAAAAGCGGCAGGACATAAGGGGCAGTAGTTCTGTTACCAATTTATGGCCTTCGGCTACAAACAAATGGAGTTCTTTTCTGTTTTTTTTAAGATTCAACGAATGTATCCACTTGATTTTGGCTTTACTCAGCATAAGTTTGTTTTAGAAAAACAAAGCTACAAAAGAAATTCAGCCTGCAGAAATTTATCTATGTGAATTTGTGAACATTGCTTGGAATGATGTACATTTGCCGCAATAAGAAAATCCGGAATGCGAGCAAAAAGTCTGTTTTATGTGCTGATTTCCCTGTTGTTTTTTTCCTGCAATACACTCAAATATGTGCCGGAAGACAGGCAATTGCTTACGGGAACAAGCATAGAAATTAAAGACGAGAAGCTTCCAAAAAAAGAGTTAAAGAATTACCTGCGGCAACAGCCAAACTCGCGTTTCTGGGGCTTGTTCAGAATCAATCTGGGATTATACAACATATCCGGNCAGGACACAAGCANATGGATCAATCGTAGCCTGAGAAAGATCGGAGAAGCCCCGGTGGTTTACGAAGAATTGCTCACTCAACGTTCCGCTATGGCTTTGGAGCGCTATTTGTTCAGCAAGGGTTACTTTGATTCAGAAGTAGAAACCCGGACAGTGAGCAAAGGAAGGAAAATCAAAACTATTTACAGCATTCGTCCCAATCAAGCCTACCGAATCAACAGCTACACGGTAGAAGTCGATCCCCGGGATCCTTTCCATATGCTTATTTACGATGCTTTGCCTCAGTCTGCGGTGCAAATAGGAGACAAGTTCGATACCAACCTGCTCAATGAAGAGCGTTCCCGTCTGGTTTCCTGGGCCAGAAACTATGGCTATTTTGCTGTCAATAAGGATCATTTCAGTTTTGAAGCAGACAGCAGCCTCAACAAAAATCTTGTTGATTTAAGGCTGATAATCAAGCCTTATTTGCAGCGCAGCCGGGAGGGTGTTTCTCAATATATGCCCCACAAACAATACCGTATTCACCGGGTATATTTTATGTTGGATGTGCCCAGTTCGGCCTATCTGCGAAACTTAGGGATACAGGGAAATTCCAATTTCTTCATGGCGCTATCGGATTACGATTCCATACCCTACGAGAATTACGCCGTCGTATACCGCGACAAGCCCTTTATTAAACCTAAAGTACTGGTAGATAATTGCATGATTAATCCCGGCGATTATTACGATGCACGAGCTGTGAACAGAACTTACGCCCGCTTCAACTCCATGCAGAATATCAAATATGTCAATATTCGTTTTGAAGAAATTACCGCACAAGATTCAAGTTCAGGTGGCGAATCTCAACTGGATTGTTACGTGGTATTGACTCCCGGTAAGAATAATATAATTTCTATGGATGTGGAAGGCACCAATACGGCAGGCGATCTGGGTGTTGCGGGATGCATGATTAATCCCGGCGATTATTACGATGCACGAGCTGTGAACAGAACTTACGCCCGCTTCAACTCCATGCAGAATATGAAATATGTCAATATTCGTTTTGAAGAAATTACCGCACAAGATTCAAGTTCAGGTGGTGAAGCTCAACTGGATTGTTATGTGGTATTGACTCCCGGCAAGAACAATATAATTTCTATGGATGTGGAAGGCACCAACACAGCGGGCGATCTGGGTGTTGCGGGAACACTAACTTATTCACACCTTAATTTGCTTAGAGGCGGAGAAACTTTTAGTACAAGTTTACGCGGAGCCTATGAGGCTTTGTCGAGTTCTTTTCAGAACGACTATACAGAGTTTGGGGGCGAAATCGGCCTGCAGTTTCCGGACTTCAAAATTCCCTTTTTGTCCAGTGATTTCAGAAAGAGAGTGGACGCCAACACTAATTTCAAAATCAGTTACGATAACCTGTCCCGTCCGGAATTTTTAAGAACCATGGCTTCCAGCGCCGTCGAATATGTCTGGAGAAATCAACGTTTGCGTCAGAATTTGAGTTTGCTCGATCTGGCCTATGTTTACATGCCCCGGGTGGACTCTGCCTTCAAAGCGACCTATCTCACCGATAATTCGTATTTAAAATACAGTTACGAAGATCATTTTATATTGCGAACCCAATATGGAATTCTTTATTCCAGCGTCCCTTTCGGGGTCTCTAACCGGACCTTTTTTACCATACGTGCCAATATTGAATCGGCAGGTAATGTATTAAGACTGGCTTACTCCTTGCTGGAGGCAGAAAAAGGCGAAAATCAAGCTTATACGATAGGAAAAATTCCCTTTTCACAATACCTGAAAGGAGAATTTGAATATGCGAGAAGCGTGGTTTTGAATCCCCGTAACCGTTTTGCTTATCGTGCGGGTATGGGGGTGGCTTACCCTTATGGTAATTCAAAGGTCTTGCCGTTTGAAAAACGTTATTTTTCCGGAGGAGCCAACTCCGTACGTGGATGGTCTGTCAGAACCCTGGGGCCGGGAACCTATAAAAACAGCCTTAATACGATCGATTTCATGAATCAGTCCGGAGACCTTAAGCTGGACATTAATGCGGAATTGCGCAGTAAATTATTTTGGGTACTTGAGGGCGGTTTGTTTGTGGATGTCGGCAACATCTGGACTTTACGCAACTACGACAATCAACCGGGTGGTCAGTTCCAATTCGATGAGTTTTATAAACAATTGGCTTGCAGTGCGGGTCTGGGCCTGCGTTTCGATTTTAATTTCTTTTTGGTTCGTGTGGATGCGGGCATGAAAGTGTTTGATCCTTCGGGGCTTACCGCAGATGATCGATGGAGAATTAAGCATATCGATCGATGGGACGACTTTGCTCTACACTTGGCCATAGGCTATCCTTTCTAGAAGTTGGTGTATAAAAAAGCTGTGTTCCCGGGGAAACACAGCTTTTCTTAATTTTACTAAATGGTGTATGTTAAGATGTTATACCAATTTAACATTTACTGCATTTAATCCTTTTCTGCCTTCTTCCAGTTCGAAAGTGACTTCGTCATTCTCTTTGATGCGGTCAATAAGACCACTGGCGTGTACGAAATACTCTTTTGAAGTTTCCGTTTCTTTGATAAACCCGAAACCTTTGGCCTCGTTAAAAAACTTTACTTTTCCGTTGTACATATTGTTTAAAAATTTTGACTGCGAAAGATAAGGACTAAAATTTAATAATTTTCAAAAGCAGTGTTTTTTTTGTTCATTTTTCTGCATGTCAGGTAATTATATAAAAACAGCCGGTTTTTGTACAATTACACTGTTTTAGCACTGAATAAGCGTATGGAGAACTTGGATTCAGGACACTCAAAAGGCGCGAAGGAGGTGTTTTGTTGCAAAGAGTGTAGTATTTCGCAAGCGGAGGTCAGGCAGACATAGCTCTAAAGAAGAGAGACTTAACTAATTAATGTAAAACGTNTGCTGAGTGGTTTTGACATGTATCAATCAAAAGTGAACCGGTTGGGATTCGAACCCAAGACCTACAGCTTAGAAGGCTGTTGCTCTATCCAGCTGAGCTACCGGTCCTTTTTTGCGCCGGCAAAGGTAAATTAAAACATGCTAATTTGCAAGGCTTATTTTGAGTTCCGTACACTGGAATGTTCAAGGTTCCGGAATGCCTAAGACTCCTCAGCGGGCGGAGCGGTAAGCCTCTACTTCGCCGACGGTCATTGGTTTTTTCTTATTACCCAGNAANCGATAGCCGTTTTCGGTNATAAGAAAATCTTCTTCATTGCGGATGCCACCGAAGTTTCTAAATTTCTCAATTTCGTGCCAGCATAAAAAATCGGGGTGTTTTTTTTCTGCTTTCCACAAGTCAATGAGCTCGGGAATAAAGTAGATGCCGGGTTCGATGGTAAAAACGTGTCCTGGTTTTAGTTCCTTGGCAAAACGCAGCGATTTTAGGCCAAACTGAGTACTTTTGGGTTCGCCGTCGTAACCCACCCATAATTCGCCCAAATCTTCCATATCGTGCACATCCAGGCCCATCTGATGCCCGGTGCCGCAGGGGAAAAACAAGGCATGAGCTCCCTGCTCAAAGGCATCTGCAGGATTTCCCTTCATTAAGCCCAAAGCGATCATGCTGTCAATGATCGACAAGCAAGCAGCCCGGTGAACGTCCCGAAATCTCCTGCCGGGAGCCAGGCTGTTCACGGCAGCACGGTGAGCTCTCAAACTGGCTTCATAGATCGTCTTTTGGAGAGGTGTGAACGTTTTGCCGGCTGGAAAAGTGCTGGAAAGATCTCCCGAATAATGCCTGGCCGTTTCAGCACCTGCATCGAGCAAAAACAAGTCGCCTTCCTTTAGGATATTGCCGTGGTAATGGTTGTGTAAGGTCTGGCCGTTTATGGTGGCAATGATGGGGAAAGAAATATTTCCGCCCTGTGCAAGTGCAATCCGGTGTACTTCGGCAGCCACCTGGGCTTCGGTCATTCCGGGCCCGGCTGTTTTCATGGCAGCAACGTGCATATCCACCGAAGTATCCACTGCTTTTTCTATTTCTTCAATTTCCTCTTCGGATTTGATTTCGCGTTGTTGAACTATGGCTTTGATTAAACTCAGGGAGGCTAGGTCGTTCAATACTTCATCCGGCAAATTCAAAGCCTTGGATAGCCAAAGTTTATTATCGGCACGGTAAGGAGGAAGAAAATGGATGGTTCTGTCCTGAGCTTTTGCTTTGTTAAGAATGTCGTAAATAGCATCAATATCAAAGCTTTTTGTAATGCCCGATTTAAGCGCTTTTTCGGCAAGACTGCTTTGAGGCCCCATCCATACAATATCGTCGATGCTCGCCTCTTTGCCAAACAGGAGGGTTTGGTTTTCGTCGACATCAATAAGCGCAATTAATCCGGGCTGGTCCAGCCCGATGTAATACAGGAAACAGCTGTCCTGCCGAAAAGGATAAGTATTATCGGCATAATTCATAGGGCTTTCATTATTGCCCATTAATACTACCAGACCTTTGTCCAATTTGTGACAAAGCAGGTTTCGTCGTTGAATGTAAGTATGAGAAGAGAACATAGCATATGTTTCGGATAAATATCCGATAAAAATTTCTGACAGACAATTTATACAGCTAAAAAAATTATATTTGTCCTTTGTCCGGAAAGTTCAGTAAACCTTGAATCTATGATTAACCAAGAACTTATCAATCCTCAAAGCATAGTTGTTGTTGGGGGCTCAAACAATGTACACAAGCCGGGTGGTCGTATTGTGCGTAACCTGATCGAAGGCAAATATCGGGGAGAACTCTACACCGTAAACCAAAAGGGGAAGGCGATATTCAAGGAGTAAAAAACTTCAAAGACGCGAGGGATATACCGGAGGTGGAGCTGGCCATTCTCTCTATTCCCGCCGCTGCCTGCC
>JGI24709J26583_10001429_pt1 | contig 20216 bp, 21 predicted proteins | sample BioPla2DNA1_FD_26583 | JGI IMG/M metagenome (IMG submission 26583) | reverse complement strand
TAATTGTTGTAAGCAGTGCATGAGAAGTAAAGATTTTGGTTCTTTAATAATTTACAATTATTTAGTATAATTATTTTTAAGATGATAATTAGTTGCGTATTAGTAGTATAATGCGAACTAAAGGTTAGTTCTATAGCTCATTAAAGTTATAACAAATTTTTTACGATATAGTATTTGTTATTGATATCATTTTGAATCAGCACATGAATAACATATGGTTAAAGCGGAAGGATTTTCAAAAGGAGGGAAATATGATGATATCAGGTGTAAACAATCAATATGGCGGATATATAAATGGTTCATACTCCAAAAAACAGAAAGCCAGCAATAACTTTATGGGGCATATGTCTGTGACATCCAAGAAAGTAGAAAAGCAAGAAGACGGGGAAGTACTAGGACTTACTATGATTAATGAACCGGGTACTGATCGTTTCTGGGCAATGAAAGCAAAATATGCGGAATGTTCAACTCAAGAGAACCCGGTTATTTATGTGGAAACAAATTATGGCGGAAAAACAGTTACTTATAATGTCAATATTAATGAAGTTGACCCCAATAGTGCTTCACAATTAGAAATGTTTGCGCTATGTTCCTATGCAGATGACGTAGGAATCGGAGATAACAGTACTTTTGGCACATATAAAACACTATGTTCTTATCAGGAAATGGCTCATCATAACGGATACCTTGATACTCAAATTGAGGAACTTAGTACTTTTCAACAATATAAGAATGTAAAATTAAATTGGGGTAATATGAGCAAAAAAGTAATTGACTTATTATATAAATGTAATGATCTTATACAGTATAAAAAAGGTCTGAATATAATGGATTTGTTTTCTAAGTATCCTGTAAAGTAACTTATTAAATTAACTTTAGGAGAATAAAATATACTGCAGAGCTAATTCACATTATTTATATTATACGTCATTGTAGAAATCGGTATAATACCTACTCTTTTTATTATAGATGATGTAAAACAATAAATGTTGTGCTATTACGATGTTTTAAATATCCTAAAGTGGCTTACAAATGTCTAAATAGCATTTGTGTAAACAGAGCCAAAGAACATATTTAAGTTTAATTCCAGAGGGGGATAAAAATTGAAAAATAAAAAGAGTATTTTTAAAAAAGGAATATTAGCATTTTTAATAATTGTCTTAATAGGCGCGTTGGGAGGAACATACTATATAGGTAATTTAGTATTTGGAGGTAGTACTCAATTAGTAACAAATGAAGGGACTGCAGCTGTATCAGATGATTTTTTTCAAACATACAGTTTAGACTATGAAGTATTTAAGAAAAGTTATAAAATTGAAGAAATGGAACTAAAATCTTCTTTAGATGAACATATTATCCCAGCAGATTATATTTATGCCAAAAATAATGAAAATAAAGATAAGAATAAAGATACTGTAATACTTGTACATGGGTTAGGTGGCAACCGATTAACCACTTATCCTGTAGCACAGTTTTTCTTAGATGAAGGATATAATGTAATTGCTTATGACCAAAGAAGTTCAGGAGAGAATATTGCAAAATACACTACCTTTGGATACTTAGAGAGTGAAGATTTAAAGGATTATATTGAGTATGTTAAGAAGGTAAATAAAGATAATAAACTAATACTATGGGGAACGTCTTTTGGAGGAGCAACAGTTGGAATAGCCTTAGGGGATGAAAAAGTAAATGAAGTAGTTGATGTAGCAATATTAGATTGTCCAATTAGCAGTATGAGCTATATGCTTAAAAAGGAAATGGAAGAAATGAATACAGGACTTCCGTTAGAGTTCTTATTAAATACAGGAAATATTGTTAATAAAATCAAATTAGGATTTAGTTATGATGATGCAGATGTTACTAAATATACATCTAAAACTAAGGTCTCTGTTTTGATATTTAATAGTAAGAATGATTCTGTCACGCCATATTTTATGGGAGAGGATATATATAAATCAATTTCTAATAATAATAAGAAGTTAGTAACAGTCACTAGCAGTGAACATGCTAATGTTTTTTTGGATTACAATGATAAATATAAAAATGAAATATTGGATTTTATTGATAGTAATTTTCAATAAAATATGAAGGAATAGAAAGAGCTAATACCGATGAAGGGAATTTAATAAGAATTTTAGAAGAATTTGATATCATTCTTCCCAATGGAGCAATTTTTAGTAGGATTGATGATATAAATAATGAAGGAATATATGAATGGTCTATAGATAATTATGTTGATGGTGAGTATATAACAAATGGAAATATAATTGCTGAATATTATAGCGATGATAGTATAAAACAAATAAGTAATAGTATAATCAAGTATAAAAAGGTAAGAGATACGTCCATTAAAAGTAAAGAAGAAGCTTATAAAGAATTAGAACAAGGAAAATTTAATCTATATAAGTCTGAAGATGTAAATGCGATACAAGTAGAAGATATAAGCCTATCATATATTCTCGATACTAAAGGTTTTTATCAGCCAGTGTATAATTTTAAATCAAAAATAGATGGAAAAGATGCGATTATATCAATTTCAGCATTGTAGCTTAAGACACATTTTTTATAAAGTACGTCACATCAGTAATAAAATTAAAAATAAAAAATTATAGAATCAAAATTCTAGTGGTTTAGATATAAAAGTCTGGGCCGCTTTTTTGTTTGTCCGGAAAGGAGGTTATCTGAAGGATTCCCCCATAATATGGTATAATGATAGCAAATTCAATAGGCGTTTAGGGAAAGGGGAATTTTATGGATTTAGGTCTTTATGAGAAATTATTGGATAGTGAACTAAAAAATCAAATATCAGAATTACATAATGCAACAAGAAAAGTAGATTCAAGTGAAACGGCTAGAGTATTAGCCACTGCATATTATAAGATATTAAGAAAAATATTATCAGAGAAGAAGGATGAAGAAAAAATAGAGTTCGTAGAAAAACTTAATAAGGAAATAGGCAATGAAATACTCTTTGAAGGCGAGAAAAACTTCCTAGAGATATTGGCAGTGCATGATGATGAAGATGTGCTAAAAAAATTAATAAGGGATAGACCAAAAACATCCATATCTTCTAGCACTCTATTTACTGGCTACAATGGACCTACCCTTGAAAGTGAACTACGTAGGGAAATCAGGACTGCTGATAGGATAGATTTTATAGTATCCTTTATTAAATATAGTGGGCTTGTACTTATATACGATGATTTAGCGGAATTTACCAGGACTAAGAAGCTTAGAATTATTACCACATCATATATGGGTGCATCAGACTATAAAGCCATACTTAGGTTATCACAACTTCCTAATACAGAGATTAAGATCTCATATGATACTAATAGAACTAGATTACATGCAAAAGCTTACTATTTCGAAAGAAATACTGGCTTTAGTACAGCTTACATAGGTTCGTCTAATATATCTAACCCAGCCTTATCCAAGGGTTTAGAATGGAATCTAAAGGTATCAGAATATACTTCAAAAGATGTAGTTGATAGTATAATAAAAACTTTTGAGACATATTGGAATGATGATGAATTTAGGACTTTTTCACCTAGAGATGAAGAAGATAAGAAAGAGTTAAAAAAGGCCTTAAGTAGAAAGGAAAAAGATGAAGATAGGGAGTATGTTTTTTTTGATTTGAGGCCATTTTCCCATCAGAAAGAAATTCTAGAGGATCTCAGGGTAGAAAGAGAAGAGTATGAATCATATAAGAATCTAGTTGTAGCAGCCACAGGTACTGGTAAGACATACCTAAGTGCTTTTGATGTAAGAAATTTTGCCCCGAAAAAAATGCTGTTTTTAGTTCATAGGGATCGACTTCTTGATCAAGCAATCGAGAGTTATAAGGATGTGTTAGGAGAAGATATTAGAGTTGGGAAGCTCTCTTCAAATTCTACTATAAGAGATTATGAAGCGGATTATTTATTCGCCTCCATGGCCACTATGGCCAAGGAAGAACATAGATTAAAATACAGAAAAGATTATTTTGATTATATTATTATTGATGAAACTCATAGAGCGGCAGCAGACAGTTACCAAAAGATTTTATCATATTTTGAACCTAAATTCCTTCTTGGAATGACTGCTACACCTGAATTATCTGATGGCAGAGATATATATGGTATTTATGACAACAATATTGCATATGAAATAAGGTTGCAGCAGGCCATGGAAAACGACTTGCTTTGTCCCTTTCACTACTTTGGTATATCAGAATTAAAAATTGATGATGTTACATATAAAGATAATATGTTTAAAGATGTATTCTCATATCTGACATCTTCAGAAAGAATTAACCATATTATCGATAATATAAATTACTACGGATACAGCGGGGACAGGGTACATGGTCTCATTTTTTGCAGAAGAATTGAAGAGGCCGATGAGCTATCTAGATTATTTAATGAACGCGGTTATCAGACGATGGTTGTTAGTAGCAAGTCAGATATGATATATCAGGGGAAAAAACTAACGATTGACAATGCTATTGATTTGCTTGAACAGGACGAACGTGAAGGTGGATTGGATTATATATTTACAGTAGATATGTTTAACGAAGGTGTAGATATACCCAATGTCAATCAAGTTGTTATGCTTAGACCAACAGATTCACCAATTGTTTTTGTTCAACAGTTAGGTAGAGGCTTACGTAAAGCTGATGGTAAAGAGTATGTTGTTGTACTTGACTTTATTGGTAATTATGCCAATAATTTTATGATACCAATAGCTTTATCTGGTGATAGAAGTTATAATAAAGATAATCTTCGCAAATATATTTTGGAGGGTACCAGGGTAATACCTGGATGCTCTACAATTCATTTTAATGCCNTAGCAAAAGAGAGAATATTCAATTCTATTAATAATATAAAAGGTGTTAAGAAAATAATAAAGGAAAGCTATAAAAACCTTAAATTCAAGCTTGGTCATATTCCTAGTATGATTGATTTCTATGATAATGGAGAAATTGATCCTCTTTTAATTTTGAATGAATATAAATCATACTTTAATTTTTTGAAAAAAGTAGAAGAGGAATATAAGGATAATTCGATATCTGATACTGAGATGGCAACATTGGAATACCTATCAAAAACTGTGGCTAGAGGTAAACGACCTCATGAATTGATTATGTTAAAATATATTGTTGATTTAGGATATATTAACAGGAATTCTATCGTTAAGGAATTGGAAGAAAAATACAATCTGCTTCCTGATGGAAAGAGTCTGGCTTCTGCGATTTCTACTTTAGAAGGTGAGTTTGTATCAAATGAATTGGAAAAAGAAAAATATTCTCATATGGATATTTTGATAGAAAAAAACGATGGATTTTATGAGAGGGTGACTAGCTTTACTGAACGGATTAGAAATCTAGAGTTTCGGAAACAACTGAATGATATTATTGAATTGGGTATAAGAAGGTATAATGACTTTTATCATTCTGAGAATAATCGTAGAGAAGAATTTGTTCTATATCAAAAATATTCACGCCGTGATGTGTGTTGGCTATTGAATTGGGAGAAGGACTACTCTTCAACAATGTATGGTATGAAAAGAATTAAAGATGATGTTGTTGTTTTTGTTACTTATGATAAATCATCCACTAACGATGATAGAGAATATATAGATGGCAAACCGGATTATGCAGATGAGTTTTTAAAAGATAGTAATCAGATTTTTATGTGGGAATCTCAAATAGGAAAAGGACCTGAAAGTTCATATATGCAGGACGTTATGGAGTCTAAAAACAAACATCTTTTCATAAAGAAAAGCGATGCTGAAGGAACAGACTTTTACTATATGGGTATGTTTGATATAGCTGAAATTAAAGGAAGTAAAAAGAAGGACAACAATGGTAAGCTGAGAGATATATCCAAAGTTAAATTTAAACTACATGATCCTGTCCGTGAAGATATTAGAGACTATCTTGAGTCATATATTTAATCTTTGGGAGAGACGGAGATACTATTATCTTTTTTTAACATAGAAGGAGCATATAAGAATGGAAAAGGTTGTTAATGAAGAGAATGGTGTATGGGAGCTGTGCCCAAAATGTGAATATGAAGTTTTTATACTAAAAAACGAGGTATCACTCTGCCCGGTTTGTCATGAGAGGATAATACCATGTAGTATGTGTACGGATTGTAATGATGTTGTTGATGGCTGGTGCACAAAGTGGAATGTTAGAGCTTGGTGAGATTATAGAATTTTTTAAGATAAGCCTTAATATTTTCAACAACTTCGATATCTGCTGGCAACCACTCCACCGAGTCTAGTTGATTTAGGGGGAGCCATCTTGCATCCTTGTGTTCTACAAGGGTTATTTTGCCGTCTAAAATTGAACATATATAACAATGCATGGTTAGGTGAAAATTGGGATAATCATAGCTTACAGTACATAAGAAATCATCTATACCTATATCAACTTTCAATTCTTCAGCTATCTCTCTTTTTAGGGCGTCCTCTCGGGATTCTGCAGGTTCTATTTTCCCGCCAGGAAATTCCCACATGTCTATAAATTCACCGTATCCCCGTTTTGTTGCTAAAACTCTTTTGTCGTTTTTAATAATGGCTGCTACAACTTCTATTTTTTTCATTTGTACTCCTCAATAATACTTAAATCATTTTTGATAATTAATANTACANATAGTATATCATTAGTAGAGCAGTAAATCTAGTAATTCGTATATGGTATATTTGAGAAATGCATATATAGATGCATAATATATATGCGTATAGAGCGCATAAAATAGAATTATGCAATTTAAACGCATATATCTTGTTGTTTAAGATACAAAGAGGTATAATGAAAAAAAGAAGGAGGTAGCCAAATGTCTTTTTCGTTTTCATATAAGCCGTATGTGGCAATAATTGGAGATATTAAGAGTTCTAAGAAAATTATGGATAGGAATGGTGTGCAAGAAAAACTAAAAAATATACTAGAAATAATTAATAATAATTATAGACAGGATATTTCGGCTAAATTCATGATTACTCTGGGAGATGAATTTCAGGGGTTGCTATGGAATGGAAATAGCATTATTAAAATAATTGAGGAAATACAGAGAACAATGTATCCAAATGAAATAAGATTTGGAATTGGTGTAGGAGCTATTACAACAGATATAAATCCAGATATGGCAATAGGTGCAGATGGGCCTAGCTATTACAAAGCAAGAAATGCCATAGAATTTCTAAAGATAAATGATGGAAAAAGTAAGACACCTAATTCAGATATAAGAATTGAAATAGATGAGGGAGACAATTCAACGTCGGAAATGCTGAATGCAATATTCATGTTATTAACAATGATCCAAAATAATTGGACAGATAGACAAAGGGAAATTATATGGGATACGATGAAATATCAAGATGGACAAGAAAAAAGTGCTCAAAGATTGGGAGTTGCTCAGTCAACAGTGCAACGGGGGCTAACAAATGGTCAATACTATGCTTATAAAGAAGCAATTAATACCATTGATCGTGTTTTAAGAGGGGTAAGGTGAGATGATGTATAGAGAATATTTTATGCTACTATTGTTAGGACATATACTAGGAGATTTTTATCTGCAGACAAAAGGTATAGCTAAAAGGAAAGAGAAAAGCGTCAAGTGGGTGTTTATACACGGTTTATGTTATTTTGGAGCGATGATAATTACTACTTTACCCATTATATCTTTTGAAGTTGTATTAGTAGCACTAATAGTATCTGTACTTCATCAATTGATTGATATTATAAAATATATCGGACTTTCTATTATAGTAAAAAAATTTAAGGACACTCTGGTAATAGAGAGGAATTTATTTTTTATAGATCAAATGTTACATATCCTTACCTTAATATTTATTATGTATATAGTAATAAAAAAAGATATTGTAATAAGAGAATGTAATGTTGTACAAGAATTCATCAATATTTTTGAAGTCTCAAAAGTACAAATACTATCATGGATTCTTGCATTCTTAATAATACATAAACCAGCTAATATTGCAATAGAAAAATTATTGATAGTATACAAGCCTAAAGATAAAGATGGCAATGTAAAAATGGATAATAAGGCTGGAAGGTTCATTGGGACCATAGAAAGAAGCATAATGTTAATCTTCCTATCAATTGGGCAGTATTCAGCAATAGGATTAGTATTAACTGCAAAATCTATAGCAAGGTATGATCGTATATCTAAAGAAAGAGCCTTTGCGGAATATTACCTGCTAGGTACATTGATAAGTACACTTGTAGTAATTATTGTGTCATTCTTGGTATAGTTTATTTTTATATAACGCATAAAATGCGACTAATACACATTAGTCGCATTTGCTTATTATGAAACCTTCTAGTTCTTATCCACGGCCCTCTTAATCAATAACCAGCTTAATCCCTGAACAATAATAATTCCTAAGAGACAGGCAAGTAGCAGACTATAAGGATTAGCATTGGCACCTGGTTCTCCAAAGATAAAGTAGATAAACTTATTTCGAAGAGCGCTTATCTTCCCATCAAGTACCATGTAATCTAGTAGTGGTATGATAAATAGGATAGAAGCAGGAACTCCAACTGAGACGATTACTTTAAGAGCCGTGTTCATTCTGTAATATAATATTGTGATGAAATAACCACCTATTGTTACGGCTGTATAAACCATCCAAGTAAGGAGTATTATCTCCAATTGAAACACAAAGCTATTAAGATTCTCCAGCCTATGACTATAAAGTAAATCGAACAAGCCACTGTAAGACAGGCCCCCTATAGCATTACCGATAATGTTTGCTAATAATGATAAAATTCTATCAAGAACTGACATAGCAAAACTAACAGTTAGGATTGATGTAATATTACCTATAAACATGGATTTTCTTGAAGTTCCATTCTGTAACATCATTAAAAATGTAGTCTTAAAGGAGTTTAACCCACAGATAAATAAAAATATAATTGATGAAGATTCAAAGCCGTTATATGTTCCGTCTCCATTTCCACCCCAGATTGTATCTAGTAAAGTAAGGAAAATTATAACAAGCAATATTACTAAATAATAAACTCTTAGAGATTTNTTATAATCATTTAATTGATATTTGGTAGCAGCTTTTATATTCACAATGATCCCTCCCTTATGCATTTGTAAGCTGTACAAACAGTTTCTGAAGATCTAGTTTAGTTACTTCTAGGTCGGTTGGTATAGTTTCCTTATTAATGCTACCTAGGATAAATGCAGATTTTAATCCCCCTATTGTTTCCGTACCAATAACATTCTTATCAACTATAAAGCTATCAACAGAGCTGGCTTTTCCTGAGATAGTGTAGCCTTGAGATAGAAGCTCCTCCCTAGATTGGTTTTTAATAATAGTACCCTTCCTAATAATGATAACATCCTCAATTACTGTAGAGACCTCCTCAATGAGATGAGTGGATATCACTATAGTACAAGGAAAATTGCTATACTTTTCAATAAGTAACTTATAAAAAATATCTCTATGGTTAGCATCAAGGCCCAGTACAGGTTCATCAAGTAATACATATGGTGTATTGACGGAAAGAGCAATTATTACCTTGAATATGGAAGTGTAACCTGTGGAAAGAGATTTTACATTCTTGTTGATATTAAGGTCGAATAAGTCTGCAAGCTTTTTAGCATAATCCATATCGAAATCTTGATAAAAATTCTTAGTCCAAGCAAATATTTCCTTAATCTTCATATTTGTTGGATAATAATTCTTTTCACTCATCATGTATATCTTCTGCAAGGCCTGATCATTCTCCTTAGATGGAATACCATCTACAATAACCTCTCCCTCATCTGCAAATATTCGGTTGGTTATAATATTAAGCAGTGTGGTTTTGCCGGCACCATTTCTACCTAATAGACCATATATTTTGTTGTTGTCAAATGTAAGGTTAACCCTACTAAGAGCCTGGGTAGTACTAAAATTTTTGCTTACGTCTTTAATCTCTATGCTCATCTTCAAACCCTCTTTCTATCATAGTCTTTATTTCATCCTTAGTTATTTCCAGTCGTTTTGCCTCGTCAACAAGATTTCTTATATAATTACCGTAAAATTTCTCTCTCCTTTTAAATGTAAGCCTTTCTACAGCTCCTTCTGCAACAAACATTCCAACACCTCGTTTCTTATAAATGTTTCCTTCATCTACCAAAATATTAATCCCCTTCAGGGCCGTAGCGGGATTAATACGGTAATTTACAGAGAGTTCTGTAATGGAAGGTATCTGGCTTTCTTCTTGGAAAGCTCCGGAGAGAATGGCATCTTCTATACCTTCTGAGATTTGTATATAGATAGGCCGTTCTTCATTGAAATTCATTTGCATACAATCCCTCCTTTGGTTTGCTAGTTAATTACTTGAGTAACTAACTAGTATACTACACTTATGTTATCACTTTGTCAATACCTATTATAAAAATAAAAAAATGGTCCGTTTTTTCAAACGAACCATTTATCTATAGAATATCTTTAATTAAGATTATGCATTTCCCTTTTTGACCATTGCAGCAACCTCAAGAGTTCTTTTTGTCTGGAAGGCAATGGCACCTTTAACATCCTCAACCATCTTACCATCTGGACCTTGAGTAACACTTGTTCCGTAAGGATTACCTCCTGCCTTAAATACTTCTTGGTTAGTATATCCAGGAGCTGCGATAATTGCACTCCAATGAAGCATAGTGGTGTATAGGCTAAGAATAGTAGCCTCCTGTCCTCCGTGTGGATTTTGTGCAGAAGTCATTGCGCTTACAACCTTGTTAGCCAGCTTTCCTGCAGCCCATAAGCCACCTTGGATATCTAGGAATTGCTTCATCTGTGATGCTACATTACCAAAACGGGTTGGTGTACTAAAGATGATAGCATCTGCCCACTCAAGATCATCGGAACTTGCCTCAGGAACATCTTTTGTTGCTTCATAATGAGCCTTCCATGCTGGATTACTATTGATTGCTGCCTCGGGAGCTAATTCATGTACTTTTCTAACTCTAACTTCAGCACCTAATTCTTTGGCTGCTTCCTCAGCCCATTGTGACATCTGATAATTAATACCAGTAGAACTATAATATATAACTGCTAATTTTAATTGACTCATAAAATCCTCCATTCTGCCGTTTGCCGGCTTACAATTTAATTAATTAATTTATGGTTGCATTAGATTGAGATTTTCAATCTGTTATTATTATCTGCACTATTAATATAGTTACTCCTCACAGTCACCATATTTATGTGCCCATTCTGAAAGTGGTGTCATAGCTTTAGCTAATTCAATTCCTTTTTCAGTTAGTTTGTATTCAATGGACAATGGAGACAACTCAACGATATTTTTCTCGATCAATTCAAATTCAATAAGTTCAGTAAGCTTAATGGATAAAGCCTTTGGTGTTATCTGCTTAAGTTCTTCTTTTATCTCTGAGAAATGACTAACTCCATTATCGCATTTGGATAAATAGTGAATTATCATTCCATTCCACTTCCTACCTAATATATTGAATGAATATTCCAGGTAAGGACATATCTTCATTTTTATTCCCCATTTCCTTTGATACTTGTTATATCATGAACAAAAACATGTTCATGTTCTTGGTACTCCGATCAAAATATGCAAGCAAGCTTGCAATTCTTCACTACCTTTATGTTATATCATAAATTTTAGTTTAGGAACTCCATAGATAGTATGAACTAATCTGTTGTAGCGATATACTTATTATAGCAGGTATAATAAATATATCAAGTATAAAAAGTATATAATATTAACCATAAATTTTTTATAAATCAACAATTGTTGTATGCAGGATGAATAAATCAAGGTTTTAGTTTAATAATTAACAATTTTTAAGGAGCTTATGAGTGGTATCTTATAGTATTGCTTCTAATAATTTCTATCATAATCCACCTTGCTCCTAGGCAGGTCCTGCCCATCAACATATGCTTGAAGATTTTCATAGAATATTTCAAAAACTCGCTTTTTAAAATGTCTAGCAAAGCCCGCTATATGAGGAGTGATCATAACATTATCCATATCCCATAAAGGACTATCAGTAGCTAGTGGCTCTTCTTCAAAAACATCTAGACCTGCATATGCTAACTTACCATTATTTAGAGCATCTATAAGATCCCTAGTATTAACTGTAGGACCTCGACCAACATTAATAAACATGGTGTTTTCCTTCATCTTTGAAAATGTTTCTTTGTTAAATAAATGATGGGTTAATTCTGTTAATGGTAGGATGTCCACAATGATATCAGCCTTATAAAAGTGATTAACCATATCCCTTTGTAGAACAACCTCATCCATGTACTCTGCAGGGCGGCCGCTTCTATTGACGCCTATGGTTCTCATTCCGAAAGCCTTAGCCAGCTTGCCAACTTGTGTTCCAATCTGTCCAGTGCCCACTATCATAATTGTGCATTCTGGTAATTCTGTCATTGGAGCTGTTCTTTCCCATAGTTTATTTTTTTGATTTTTTATAGAGCTAAAGATTCCTCGGGTAAAAGCAAGGATCATACCAAATACTGATTCGGCCACTGGAATAGGATGAATTCCACTACCATTAGTAAGTAGAATATTATTAGCCTTTAAATACTCAAAGTCCATATAATCCACCCCGGCTGACATAGCTTGTATCCACTTTAAGTTTTGACCTGAGGAAGTTAATAGTGGTTTACATAACACCTTATTCCATCCATATACAATCTCCACATCCTCTAAAGAAAAATTAATATCCTCCTTAGTTTTAGCTCTATAGAGTTCATAGTCTGGAGCCACCTTTTTAATCATATCTAATTGTTCTGGAGTAGTATCAATCAATAACCAAATTCCTTTTTTCTTCATATTCTTTAACTATCCCTTCTTATCATATAATATAGCTATTTCTCTAACTAAAATTATATCCAATATTAATTGTACTATCAATAAAGATTAAGAAACCTATATTTCAAAGATATTAGAAGTACTACTGCCAATTTACCTTGCATACAATGTAACAACAACGATAATAAGGGGGAATGCGTTCTAGATATATGTAGAACGCAGACACTATGAAAGGCTATATAGAGGAACGGGCGGTAGAAATTGCTAATTATATTATTGAGAACAATGCTACGGTTAGACAGTCCGCTAAGCAGTTCGGTATATCCAAATCAACCGTACATAAAGACGTAACAGAACGTCTTGCACAAATTAATCCCTCCCTTGCAGAAAAGGCGAGGGTAGTCCTCGACCTCAACAAGTCAGAGCGCCATATAAGAGGTGGTTTGGCAACTAAGGAGAAATATCTTCATAAGTCGAGGTATCACCAAAACTTTTAGCATTTAATAGGAAAGTTCGTCCTATAAAACTCTAACTTATTAGCAAATTTCTAAGAAGGTATCTTGTGGGTAAACCACGAAGGTGCCTTTTTCCTTTGCTTATATCCCTCAAAAGATATGTGAATTTAGGGGATAGCAATATTTTAACGAAAACAAAGGAAATTTGATGTTAGCAACAAAAATACCAAATTTTTTATGTCAAAAATCTTCATAGTATGATATAATTATTTCTGTGCATTTTGGATGCGTAACATTGTTTTATATTTAACAAACATTATAAAATTAGAAAGAGGGAAATGGTTTATGGGTAAGTCAACATTTATGGGCGGGATCCATCCATTTGAAGGTAAAGATCTAACGATGGACAAACCCACAACTGTTCTACTGCCAAAAGGTGATTTGATATTCCCTATGTCACAACATATAGGCGGGCCTGCTAAGCCAGTTGTGGCAAAAGGCGATAATGTCCTTGTTGGTCAAAAGATTGGTGAAGCTAATGGCTTTATTTCAGCTAATATTATTAGCTCTGTATCGGGTACAGTTAAAGCTATTGAAAAGAGACTCACTGTAAGTGGTAAGTTAGTAGAATCAGTTGTAATAGAAAACGATAATGAGTATACAAAAGTAGAAGGTTTTGGGGAAGAACGTGACTATAACAAACTTTCAAAAGAAGAAATTAGGGAAGCGGTTAGAGAAGCAGGTATAGTTGGCCTTGGTGGAGCAGGATTTCCAACCGATGTGAAGCTTACTCCAAAGAATGAGGATGCCATTGACTATATTGTAATTAATGGTGCTGAATGTGAACCTTATCTGACCTCTGATTACCGTTTGATGATGGAAGAACCAGAGAAAATCGTTGATGGTTTGAAGATTTTATTCAAATTGTTTACCAATGCTAAAGGTATTATTGCAATTGAAGATAATAAACCNGAAGCAATTAAGAAGTTTAAAGAACTTACAGAGGGTGAAGCCAATATTGAGGTACAGGCCCTTAAAACTAAGTATCCTCAAGGTGGAGAGCGTCAGCTAGTGTATGTTACCACAGGAAGAAAGTTGAACTCTAAGAAGCTACCTGCTGATGTAGGCTGTATTGTTAATAATGTGGCATCAGTTGCAGCGATTTACATGGCAGTGGCAAAGAACACACCATTAATTGAACGTATCGTAACAGTAACCGGTGATGCAATTAATGAGCCTCAGAACTTTAGGGTGCTTATCGGAACAAACTTCTCAGACATAGTTGAAGCCGCTGGAGGCTTTAAGAACAAGCCAGAAAAAATTATATTTGGTGGCCCCATGATGGGGTTAGCGATGTATACTTATGATTTACCAGTTACTAAGGTTGCCTCATCCCTTCTTGCGGTGCTTCATGATGAAGCTGCGGTAGAGGAATCCCCTTGTATCCGTTGTGGAAGATGTACTGAGGTTTGTCCTATGCTGTTAGTACCAGTTGGACTAGCCAAAGCAGGTGCCCATAATGATGAGGACAAGTTCCTTGCTATGGATGGTATGGAATGCTGCGGATGTGGTTGTTGCTCCTTTATATGTCCTGCCAAGATTGGACTTGCGCAGAAAATTCTACAGACCAAGAATTCAATCCTGGCTGAGAAAAAGAAGTAGAAAGAGGTGTAAAGATTGAACGATTTGTATAATGTGTCGGCGGCACCCCATGCTAGAAGTCCGATTACTACCAGGAATATAATGCAGGATGTTGTCATTGCACTTATCCCTGCCAGTTTATTTGGTATCTTTAACTTTGGTTTAAGAGCCTTATTAGTTATCTTAACTACCATATTGGCATCCGTTGTAACCGAATATGTTTATTGTAGACTCATGAAAAAGAAGGTAAATCCTGGAGATTACAGTGACGTGGTAACAGGTCTATTATTAGCCCTTAATCTACCTGCCAGCATCCCTTTATGGATGGCTGTTATAGGCGGAGTATTTGCCATATTGATTGTAAAAATGCTATACGGTGGCTTGGGCCAGAACTTCATGAATCCTGCTCTTGCAGCTCGTGTGTTCTTGGTTATAAGCTTTCCGGCACAGATGTCAGCTTTTGCTGTAGAAAAGATAAGCTCACCAGGAGTATTTGATTTCATTAATCATGGAGCTATTGTTTTAGATGGTGTAACAGGAGCAACTCCTTTAGCAGATGTTAAAGCCGGAGCTACGGTAGATTTACTTCAGCTATTTGTAGGGTATCATGGTGGTACCATTGGTGAGACCAGTGCACTTGCACTTTTACTTGGTGCCGGATATCTTCTATATAGAAGAGTTATTTCCTTAAAGATTCCTCTAAGCTATATCTTAACCCTTGTTGTGTTTACTGCTATATTTGGCGGTCAAGGCTTTAATGTAAACTATCTACTTGGACAAGTACTTGGTGGTGGATTAATCCTTGGTGCATTCTATATGGCAACAGACTATGTTACCAGTCCGACAACTGGTAAAGGTAAGATAGTATTCGGTATTTTCTTGGGCCTATTAACCGGACTATTTCGTGTTATTGGATCTGGTGTAGAAGGAGTATCCTATGCAATTGTTATTGGGAATATGATAGTTCCTATTATTGATAGAGTGACTTTCCCAGTTTCATTTGGAAAGGAGCGTGTAAAAGTTGAAAAAGAATAAATCTACCATAATACGTGATGCTATAGCGCTTTTTGTAATTTCTTTAGGTAGTATATTGGCTCTTAGCTTTGTATATGAGATTACTAAGGCCCCTATACTTCAGCAGGAAATGAATAAGAAACTGGAAGCATACCAGGTTGTATACCAGGATGCTGTTAATTTAAAAGAAGATACAGAATTAAATGAGCAGGCAGCTACAGTTAGTATGTCAAGCTTTGATGCTTCTTTTGGAACTGCAAAAATAGATGAAGTTAACCAGGCATATGATGATGAGGATAATCTTATTGGTTATATTGTAAAGGTAAGTAATAGGGGATATAGCGGTGTGATAACTATGGTTCTTGGATATTCGGTTGAAGGAGAAGTACAAGGGCTAGAGATTATTGCGATTAATGATACAGCAGGACTTGGTGATAGAGTAACTGAAGCAGATTTTAGAAATCAGTTTGTTAATAAGACTGTAGATAAATTTATAACATCAAAAACAGGAGCTACAGCGGATAATGAAATTAATGCAATAACAGGAGCAACAATTTCAACAGATGGTGTTGTTAATGGTGTAAATGCAGCGATTGCTTTCTTAAAAGAGTATTCTGGGAATATAGGAGGTGGAGCAAATGAATAAGTATGTTGAACGTATTTATAATGGTGTTATAAAAGAAAACCCTACGTTTATCATGATGCTGGGAATGTGCCCCACTCTTGCAGTTACAACGTCAGCCGCTAATGGTATAGGCATGGGACTTTCAACCACAGTGGTTCTGGCGTTAGCAAATCTACTAATATCAGCATTACGTAAGTTTATACCCGATAAAGTAAGAATGCCATCATATATAGTTGTAGTGGCATCATTAGTAACAATTGTTGAGCATCTTTTAAAAGCGTATTTGCCCGAGGTGAATGAAGCATTAGGCATATATATACCACTTATCGTTGTTAACTGTATTATATTTGGTCGTGTTGAGTCTTATGCAGCTAAAAACACAGTGGGATTATCCTTGTTTGATGGTATAGGTATGGGACTTGGATTTACAATGGCTTTATTTTTAATAGGATCATTCCGTGAAATTCTAGGTGCTGGAACCTTATTGGGATTTGGTATAATGCCAGAGTCATTTACACCAATATCAATATTTGTACAGGCTCCAGGTGCTTTCCTCGTTCTTGCTATGTTAACTGCCTTACAGAATAAATTAATGTTGCCATCAGCAACTAATGGTACAGCTAAAAAATCCACCCTTGCATGTAGTGGTGATTGTTTAAATTGTAGTGGAGAGAACTATGATATTAATCATACAGAACTAGATAAGGCTAAGGCAATTGCTGAAACTGTTCAAAAGAGCTCTAAGAAATCAAAAAAGGAGGATTGATTTAGATGAATTCAGAATATTTTGTTAAACTACTTATTGTTTTAATAAGTGCAGCATTCGTTAATAATGTTATACTAAGTCAATTCCTTGGTATATGCCCATTTATAGGTATTTCTAATAAAATTAAAACTGCAGCAGGAATGGGATTCGCAGTGATTTTCGTAATAACTTTATCATCAGCTATAGCAAGCTTGATTTATAAAGGTATTTTACTACCTTTTGAACTGGATTATCTTAAAACTATTGTNTTTATAATGGTAATCGCAGCATTAGTACAATTTATCGAAATGGTTATTAAGAAATTNAGTCCAGGACTTTACGATGCATTGGGAGTTTACCTACCACTTATTACAACTAACTGTGCAGTACTTGGTGTGGCCTTAATCAATGTTAATGAAAACTTTGATGTAGTAACTAGTATTGTTAATGGATTTGGTACAGCAGTTGGATTTACAATTGCAATTGTACTAATGGCAGGAATTCGTGAAAGAATGGAGTACAATGAGATTTCAAAATCCTTCAAGGGATCACCAATCGTTTTAATTACAGCTACATTGATGGCGATGGCTTTTTACGGATTTGCAGGATTAGTATAGAAGGGGGCATGGCAAATGTTAATTCAGGATTTAATGGCAATGAGCAATTTACTTCCGGATCTAACTGGAGTTGTTGGTACATTCAGCCTCCAGGGTATGGGAATTGCAACAGCAGTAGTTAGTGCAACAGGTCTCCTTATAGGCTTGTTTCTAGGAGTTGCATCTAAGCAACTTGAGGTTGAGGTTGATGAAAGAGAAACCCTAGTAAGAGACCTACTTCCAGGTGCTAATTGTGGTGGTTGTGGTTATGCAGGATGTGATGCCTGTGCAAAAGCAATCGCAGAGGGTAAGGCTGGGGCAACAGTATGTCCAGTAGCCAATTCCAAAGCCCATAAGGCAATAGCAGAAGTTATGGGGTTAGAAGCTTCTGAAGCAGAGAAGAAGGCAGCTTTTGTTAATTGTTCAGGTACCTGTGATAGAACTCAAGTTAATTATAAATACTATGGTGTTCAGGACTGTAAAGCAGCGGCTAGTATCCCTGGTAATGGTTCCATGAAATGTGGATATGGTTGTATGGGACTTGGCTCTTGTGTAAGGGTATGTGCATTCGATGCAATTCACCTTATAGATGGTATCGCTTTTGTAGATAAAGAGAAATGCACAGGCTGTAGCATGTGTGTAGCAGAATGTCCAAACAATCTAATTGAACTTGTTCCGCTTCCGTCAAGAACAATAGTTGCTTGTAGTTCAAAGGATAAAGGCAAGGATGTTAAGCATTATTGCACCATTGGTTGTATAGGATGTAAGCTATGTGTTAAGGCTTGCCAGTATGATGCAATACATGTAGAGGATAATCTTGCTAAGATAGATTACAGTAAGTGTACAAACTGTGGAGCGTGTGCTAAGGTATGTCCTGTGCAAGTTATAATGGAACAACCAGCATAAAGATAACCAGATCTAGCTTTCAAAAAATAAATGCATATGTAGAGGAAGTGTATACTCCTTTTACATATGCATTTTTTATCTTATTTATTCTTCTTTTTTCTAAAGGAACCGGTCTTTATATATTCACTAGGGGTAATTCCAACACGTTTTTTAAATATCCTGCTAAAATAATTAGGATCCTTATATCCAATCATAAAGCAAACTTCTTTTATAGATAGGTTGGTGGTGTTAAAAAGCTCTTTTGCTCTTCTTACTCGCATCATAGAAAGCCAGTCAATAAAGTTAAATCCAGTATTCTTTTTGATAAGCTTACTAAAATATTGAGGGCTTACATTGACTTGAGCAGCAACATCCTCTAAGGATATATCTTCAGTATAGTGTGCTTCAAGGTATTCTTTTGTTAGACGAACAATTTTATTAGATAAGTCTATGGAGTTTCTAGGTCTTACAATACCAGTAATATATGTGAATTGTCTAAATGCCCATTCATGAAGCTCAGAGCCTTGGCATTCCATCAGCTCCTTAGCTTTACCAAGGGGATTAAATTTTTTCATGCTTTCCGGATATTCAATTCTCATAGCGTGGGCTGCTAAAATTAGGATTTCTACTATATAATTTCGTTTAGCTAGGTCATTAAATGGAGCAATCCAGTTCATTAAAATACCGAAATAATCAAAAGCTTCTACTTTCCTTTGTCTTATTGCATCCAAAAGATGCTTTTCTGTATCCTCATAATCATAATTCAAATCTTTTCTAAGGCATCTTGCATCATTTACATGCATATGCTCATTTGAATTGCAAAAAGAAAGGGCTCTTATTGCTTCCAAGAAAGAAGAATATATAGCCTGTAATGAGGTTATACTCCCGATACCTATAGTTGCGGTAAGGTTATTATCATTAAACAATTTTATAAGTGATTTACTGATAATTCTACTATCCTTGTCCTCCATAAAATCTTGAGTAAAAAGAATGCAGATACGATTACCTATTAAAGGGCCTATTGCATTATTAATATCTTTTAAGTTGTTTTTTAGTAGCTTATATAAAGCTAGGTTGTCAGTTTTACTTTTAGATGTCTTAGAAGCTTGAGCTTCCGATATATCAATTAAAACTGCATATCCATAGTTCTTTAGCTGTAAAACTTGTTGATAACCTAAGAGGTCAGAATCAGAGAAATTTCTAAAAAATAAAGAGAACATGAAGCTTTGCTCAACCAGTGAAGCCATATTCTCGACTTTTAGATTATGTTTGGAGTTAAGCATTTCTGCCTGTAAGCTGAACCAAAACTCTGCATCACTAACTTGATTTTCTATATTACTAGTTGTATCCATCATAATGCTTTCTCCTTCGTATATTAATATTACACTTGCTTGTTAAGCAGATTAGGAACTCGAATGCTGCCCATTCTCGTTCACGTTGCACTTATCCATCCTATCTA
>JGI24709J26583_10001425_pt1 | contig 20232 bp, 18 predicted proteins | sample BioPla2DNA1_FD_26583 | JGI IMG/M metagenome (IMG submission 26583) | reverse complement strand
AAAAATAAGGAAAAAAAGGAGTAAGAGGGCATTATGGCGGGTCATTCAAAATGGTCAAATATTAAACGTAAAAAAGAGAAAACTGATGCACAGAAAGGGAAAATGTTTACAAAACTTGGGCGTGAAATTGCAATAGCGGTCAGGAGCGGAGGCGCTGATCCTGAAACCAACTCGAGGCTCAGAGATGCCATTGCCAAAGCAAAGTCGAATAATATGCCTAATGATTCTATACAGAGAAGTATAAAAAAAGCCGCAGGAGAGGGCGATAACACAGGTTTTGAATTAATAACCTATGAAGGCTATGGTCCCAATGGCGTAGCAGTCATTGTTGAGACATATACTGATAACAGAAACAGAACAGCCGGCGATGTACGGCATATTTTTGATAAATATGGAGGCAATTTGGGAACCACAGGCTGTGTGTCATTTATGTTTGATATGAAGGGTCAGATAATTATAGAGAAAAATTCTTCAACCGATGAGGATGAGTTAATGATATTAGCCCTGGAAGCCGGAGCCGAAGATTTTGCTGCTGAGGACGAATACTTTGAAATACTTACTTCTCCCGGCGATTTTTCCAATGTTCGGGATGAGTTGGAAAAAGCCGGCCTGGAGTTTGCATCGGCAGAGGTTACAATGTTACCTACAACATATACTGAGCTGACTGATCCGGAGGTCGTTGAGAAAATGGAAAAACTCATTGAACGCCTTGAGGATCATGATGATGTTCAAAACATATGGCATAACTGGAGTCAGGATTAGCGGAGGAAATATGGAGCAGGAAAATAGAGAATTAAGTGCTGTTGAACTACAAAAATTGTTACCCCATAGATACCCCATGCTAATGCTGGACAAACTTATCTTATTGCCCAGTAAAGAATCTACCCAAATAGAGCCTGGGATGAAAGTAGCAGGGATTAAAAATATAACTTTTAATGAACCTTATTTTGCAGGTCATTTTCCCGGTAACCCTATTATGCCGGGAGTTCTTATAGTTGAAGCGTTAGCCCAATGCGCCTGTGCAGGAGGGCTGTTATTAGAAGAAAACAAGGGGAAACTTGGCCTCTTTACCGGCATTGACAAAATGAAGTTCAGGCGTCAGGTTGTTCCCGGAGATGTTCTGCTTCTCGAGGCTGAATTTCTTGCTTTTCGCAGGGGTATGGGTAGAGTTGAGGTAAGAGCCAGTGTTGATGGAGTGGTTGCAGCTGAGGGAATCATCAGGTTTGCCTTGGCGGAAAATCGGGGATAAGGAATTTGATAATGGATATATATGCTATCTCAGATTTGCATCTTTCCCTTGGTACAGATAAACCCATGGATGTTTTCGGATGGGGAAACCATGTGGAACGGATAAAAGAAAATTGGCTTAACAAAATCAAAGATGAAGATTTAATTCTGATTCCGGGGGACATATCCTGGGGAATCAATCTTGAAGAAACCGATCCGGATTTTGCTTTTATTGAATCACTGTCCGGAAACAAGATTATTTCAAAGGGCAATCACGATTATTGGTGGAGTACTCGCAGGAAATTTGAAAGTTACTGTAATGAAAAAGGATATAAAACCATCAGCATCCTCCACAATAATTCGTTTACTGTGAATAATTATACCATTTGCGGAACGAGAGGATGGAAGCCCTTAGATGATGACAGTTTTAAAGAAGAGGATAAAAAAATATACTATCGGGAGTTGGAAAGACTAAAACTATCCCTCAAAGAAGGGCAAAAATCCGGGAATCCGATAATTGCAATGCTTCATTATCCACCTTTTGATTCTAAACACAGGCCAAACGAGTTTGCCGGGCTACTGGCCGAATATAATGTCAGCATATGCGTTTACGGCCATATTCACGGAAGGTATGATGAAAGTTGGAAGGATGAATTTATTGAGGGTATAAGATATCATTTGATTTCAGCCAATATTATTGGGTTTAACCCGATAAAACTCAGGTTGGAAACAAATGTTGACTGTGATATAATCAAATAGTTTATGATATGAAATGAAACATATTTTAGGAGGATATACAGATGAGCGTAAAAATCGAAAAGGTTGAGAAAAACCAGGTGAAATTAGAGATTGAGGTAGATGCCAAGGTATTTAATGAATGTATGGATAGAGCTTTTAATAAGAATAAATCCCGGTTCAATATTCCCGGTTTCAGAAAGGGAAAGGCTCCCAGAAACATGGTTGAGAGATATTATGGCGAGCAGGTGCTTTATGAAGATGCCATTAACTTTGCATGCGCTGATGCGTATGATAATGCCATAGATGAGAATGATCTGCATCCTGTTGACAGACCAGAAATTGATATAGTTCAGCTTGAAAGCGGAAAGAATTTTATTTTTACAGCCCTGGTTACTGTAAAGCCAGAGGTTGAGTTGGGTGAGTATAAGGGTCTGTCTGTTGAGAAGGATGAGGTTGTTGTCACAGATGATGATGTTGAAAATGAGTTAAAGAGGGTTCAGGAAAGAAATTCCAAACTAATTAGTGTTGAAGATCGTCCTGTTGAGAACGGTGATACTGTAAACATAGATTTTGAAGGCAGTATTGACGGCGTTCCCTTCCAGGGAGGAGAAGCGAAGGGATATACCCTGGTGGTAGGTTCAGGCACATTTATTCCGGGCTTTGAAGATCAGCTTATAGGTGCAAATATCAATGATGAAATAGATGTTAATGTAACATTCCCGGAGGATTACCACAGTGAGGAACTTAAAGGGAAGCCTGCAGTTTTTAAAGTGAAGATTAACGAGATAAAAGTAAAACAGCTGCCGGAAATAAATGATGAATTTGCATCGGATGTCAGTGAATTTGAAACTCTGGATGAGTACAAAGCTGATATAAGGGAAAAACTGACCCAACAGGCTCAGGCCGAAGCCGACAGAAAATATGAAGATGATATTGTCAAGCTAGCAGTGGATAATACCACCTGCGATATACCTGAAGTTATGATAAACCGCCGTCTGGATGATATGCTGCGCCAGTTGGATATGCAGCTGAGATACCAGGGAATGAATCTTGAAGGATATCTCCAAATGACAGGAATGGAAATGGATAAAGTCAGAGCCGATTATCGTGAAAGTGCTCTGGAAGAGGTCAAGACTCAGCTGGTTCTTGAAAAGATCGCAGAGGTGGAGAATATCATAGCATCTCCTGAAGAGTACGAAGCTGAACTGGAGGAGATAGCCAAACGATACAACCAACCGGTGGAAGAAATGAAGAAACATTTGCAGGATGACGATATAGAATATATCAAGAGTTCTATTGAGCGAAGGAATACTATAAAATTGCTGGTTGAAAATGCAAAGGGATAAGATCCCATTCAAAGAAAGATTGACTAAAATGTATGGTGCAAAGGGATTCTAATATAAAGCGCATATATTTTAGGCACATGAGAAGGAGGTTTTTTTATGGCATTAGTACCTATAGTTGTTGAACAGAGTAGCAGAGGTGAACGTTCCTATGATATTTATTCAAGGCTTTTAAAGGATAGAATTATAGTTTTAAGTGATGAGGTAAATGATGTTACCGCAAGTCTCGTAGTTGCACAGATGTTATTTTTGGAAGCAGAAGATCCGGACAAGGATATCCAGCTATACATAAATAGCCCAGGAGGTTCCGTTACAGCGGGTATGGCTATTTATGACACTATGCAGTATGTCAAATGTGATGTTTCCACCATTTGTGTCGGCATGGCCGCAAGCATGGGAGCCTTCCTTCTAGCGGCGGGCACCAAAGGAAAACGCTTTTCTTTGCCAAACAGTACAATCATGATACATCAGCCTATTGGCGGAGCCAAAGGCCAGGCCACCGATATAAAGATTCATGCCGAATGGATTTTAAGAGTGAAGAAAACTTTAAATGAAATTTTAAGTGAAAGAACAGGCCAGCCCCTTTCTAAAATCGAAATTGATACAGAAAGAGATTTTTTCATGAGCGCACAGGAAGCCAAGGAATATGGCATAGTCGATCAGGTGATGGAACGCAGAGTAACGGGGTGATAATATGGCGCGCTATGATGATAAAAAGCAGGTAAAATGCTCTTTTTGCGGAAAGACGCAGGAACAGGTAAACAGGATTGTAGCAGGTCCTGGAGTATATATCTGCAACGAATGTATAGAACTTTGTTCTGAGATTATTGAAGAGGAATATGAAGATATTTCTGTTGAGCAACCCCTGGATGAAATACCCAAACCCAGGGAAATAAAAAAAATTCTTGATGAGTATGTAGTTGGACAGGAAAAGGCAAAGCGTACTCTTTCAGTGGCTGTATATAACCACTATAAGCGTATTCGCAGCCAAGGACCACGGCTTGATTTAGAACTTCAGAAGAGCAATATTCTTCTTATGGGACCCACCGGGTGCGGTAAAACCTATCTGGCCCAGACTTTGGCCAAGATATTAAACGTGCCTTTTGCTATAGCCGATGCCACCTCCCTGACAGAGGCAGGCTATGTGGGAGAAGATGTTGAAAATATTCTGTTAAAACTGATTCAGGCAGCCGACTATGATATTGAACGTGCCGAGAAGGGAATTATCTACATCGATGAAGTAGATAAAATAGCACGTAAATCAGAAAACCCGTCCATCACCCGCGATGTAAGCGGTGAGGGAGTCCAGCAGGCGCTTTTAAAGGTATTGGAAGGAACCATGGCCTCAGTACCTCCCCAGGGAGGCAGAAAGCATCCCCATCAGGAGTTCATCCAGATAGATACCACGAATATTCTGTTTATTTGCGGAGGTGCTTTTGAAGGCCTGGAGAAAATTATTGAAAACCGTATAGGTACTAAATCAATGGGTTTTGGTGCCAAGGTAGAAAGCCGTGATGAAAAGGATATAGGTGAACTATTCTCCCATGTTAATCCTCAGGATTTATTAAAATATGGGCTTATTCCTGAGTTTGTGGGGAGACTGCCGGTAGTGGTTACTTTGAGTCAACTGGACAAGAACGCTCTGGTTGACATACTCACAAAACCGAAAAATGCGTTGGTTAAGCAGTATAAAAGGCTTTTTGAACTTGACGGTGTCCAGCTGGAAGTAGAAGATGAAGCGCTTGAGGCTATTGCCGACAGAGCTATTGAAAGAAAAATTGGTGCCAGAGGTCTTCGCGCAATTATGGAAGACATTATGCTGGATGTAATGTATGATATTCCTTCAACCGATAATGTGGAAAAGTGTATCATCACAAAAGAGACTGTCGAAAACAATCAGCAGCCTAATCTGGTATTCGGGGAACAGAGAAGAAGTTTACCTCCAGTTAAAAAGAAAAAGCGGGAAATTGATCCTGCTTCTTAAACAGTGAGAAATTATTAAACAAAAGGGGTTGTTTCAAGCAACCCCTTAATTTATTTAACAAACGCATTATTCCAGATTCAGTCGTCTGTTTAGTATTATATTTGTGATTATAAAGTAAAGAACAGCGAATAATTATTACACTCTAAAATTACACTCATTTTTTCATCTCCTCCAGCAATTTGGTTATAAGTGTGAGGGTTTCCCGTTTCTCAAATCCCATCAGCTGCATTTTTTCAAGAAATTCTGTTATTTGTCGCTCTGCTAATTGGTTTTTGGCACGTTTAATCATTTCTGCATCCTCCGTAATTGTTCTTCCGCTGGTCCGGTGTGTAACCACAAGGCCGTCTTCTTCAAGTTTGGCTAAAGCTTTTTGCATCGTGTTTGGATTAACCGCGGCATCCTTAGCTATATCACGAACCGAGGGTAATCTTGCACCGGGTGGATATTCACCGGAGAATATCTTCAGTTCGATTTGCTCAATGAGCTGGGTATATATGGGTCTGTCGTTTTTAAGATCCCAAGCCATATTATCACTCCTAGTGTACTATTGTATTAAGCGCTTAATACAATAGTACACTGTCAAATTAATTTTGTCAATATTTTTTTTATAAATGTTCTCCCTTTTTAAAATGAGGTATATGTAAACTTACTAAAGCATCAGATTTCACGATTCCCATTCCTGTATGTGTAAAGTTCTATGCTTAAAAAAGTGTAAAGCGTAGAAAAAAGGCAGACGACAGCAACCCAACAAGTATGAAGAAAGTATTAAAAACAAGTACATATTACAGTTTGATTTCATTTGTTTAAAATTTAAAAAGTTATGCAAGTTTCTCCTTGGTATGGACATTCTATATTGGAAAAGAATCCAAGGAGGAGATGTGTAATGTTTAAAAAAACTATGGTATCACTGTTAAGCATTTCGCTGCTGGCGACAATAATTGTCGCACTGATAAGTCCCAGTTCAGTTATGGCTGCCGTTGGGTTGACGAGCCCCCGGGGAGGATTTTTTGAAAAAGTTGAAACCCGAACTCTGAATACTATCAAAGAAGGCCTTCAAGGACTGGCTGAAAAGATGAGTAAAAGCAACAAGTTGTCATATGTTTCTGATGATGGGAATGCCAATATAACTGCGAGAAAAGACAGTAAGGAAATATTGGTAATCATATCTGTTGACGGCAGCAAATTGCCTGAGGCCACCTGCAAGGACTACAGTAAGCTAAATGACCTGGCAAAAGAATACCTGAGACCGGTTTTAGATGAAAAACAAACTACGGGGTTATGTTCGCTTTTCTTTGGTGATGCCTATAATAAGTACAAAAATGGCGCAAGAAGAATTGAGCTTAGTAAAAAGCAAGAAGATATAAGTATTACGTGTATTGGTGATACCGGCACAGGCATGTTAAATGTCATTATGAAAGGTGCTTTGCCTGAACAGAAGTCTTTTTGGGATAAATTGAAAAGCAAGCTGTTTATAAAATAAAAACAAATATTTGGATTATGCAACAAAATTACTGAATATTAAAAGAGGGGTGTCTTAAAACATGTCATTCTGAGGGCATATCATAGCCGAAGAATCTTCAAAACGACTGTTGTTTTAAGACAACCCCTTTATAGTAAGCCGTATGTTTTTATTATTAGCGGATTATACCTGACTTTATAAAAATTAAACACTTTCAATTTCAGCCGGGTATTCTAATCCCCATTCTTTACGGAAACCATCCATCAGTTTCATGATTCTGATAATTTCGCTATGGGGCATTTCAGGACATTCAATAAGCCCTTTTTCAATGGCATTTATTATTGACTCTACCTGGTATTCAAACCCGGTAATCTGCTCTGGTGCAGGATAAGTTGCCACTACTTTTCGATCCAGGTTGTAGACCTTGATTAATTCAGGGTTATTAATGTTTTCCACGACAAGAGATCCTTTATCACCATAGATAACACCCTGGCGATTTGTTTGGGCAACTACGCTGAAATGCAGGACTGCCATTACTCCGTTTTCAAAGCAGAGGGTTATATTTCCGGATGCGTCTACACCTGTGTCGGTGAAGGTACAAACGGATGAAGATTTTATGATCTTATCCCCCAATACCATTGCAGCGAAATTAAGAGGATAAACGCCTACATCCAACAAAGCCCCTCCTGCCAATGCAGGGTCAACAATTCTTTCCTTGTGAGTAACAATATAGCCTAAATCTGCAGTTAACAGCCGGACATTTCCTATAACTCCGCTTTCAATGATTTCGTTTATTGTTTTTGACATTGGCAGATATCTTGTCCAGATAGCTTCTGCTATTACCAGGTTTTTCGATCTTGCGAATTCTATCAGTTTTTCGGCCTGTGCTGCGTTAGTTGTAAAGGACTTTTCGCATAAAACGTGTTTGCCGTATTGTAAACACATCATGGAATGCCTGTAATGGTGCGAATGAGGTGTTGCTACATATACAAGGTCAATCTCAGGGTCCTTAAGCATTTCCTCATATGAGCCAAAGGCCTTTAAAAACTTGTATTTGTCTGCTAGATTCTTCGACCGGCTTATATCTCTTGAGGCTATTCCATAAGGAATAATTTGCGGCATATGAATAACTGTAGAAGCCATTTTTTCAGCTATATCGCCTGCACCAAGGATTGCAAATTTGAACTGACGCATTATAATTCCTCCTTATTCTCTGGCTTTTCGTTATATATACCAATATAGCTGTATAAGTAAACATATGCAGTGCAAAAAGAATTATTAGGGGTTAAAAATCCTCTGTTAACATACTTTGCATAAAGAACAGATGTTTGGTAAAATATAATAGCAATTTATTGTTTAAGGTAATATAATCTGTATTGAGTAGTAATGCATACAGCAGTTTCAATGAAGAATTGATGATACAATCTGATAAATAAAAACCAATTACAGCAGTAGGAGTGAAAAAATGTCTGCAAGACAAAAGAAAAACTACGGAAATGAAAGTATAACATCATTAAAAGGTGCTGACAGGGTCAGGTTAAGACCGGCGGTCATATTCGGGTCTGATGGATTGGAAGGCTGCCAGCATTCATTTTTTGAAATTTTGTCGAATTCAATTGACGAAGCCAGGGAAGGGTATGGAAATCTGATCCGGGTAATCAGGCATAAGGATTTTTCTATAACCATAGAGGATCGGGGTCGGGGCATCCCGGTAGATTATAATCAGAAAGAGGAACGTTTTAACTGGGAGCTTGTTTATTGCGAGCTATACGCTGGTGGGAAATATTCCAATAATACCGGCGAAAACTATGAATATGCCTTGGGTTTAAATGGCCTGGGTGCTTGCGCCACCCAATACAGCTCTGAATATATGGATGTAACTGTTTACCGTGATGGATATAAATACGAGCTTCATTTTGAAAAAGGAAACAATATTGGCGGCTTAAAGAAAACCAAGTGCAATTATGAGCATACCGGTACAGTTCAGACCTGGAAGCCTGACCTGGAGGTTTTTACTGACATAAATATACCCGTAGAATATTTTAGGGATGTCTTAAAAAAACAGGCTGTCGTTAATGCCGGGCTCATTTTTGAATTCACTGATGAAGAGTCGGAAGTGACTGAACGATTTGTATATGAAAAAGGAATAGCCGATTATGTAGCTGAGTTAAACATGGACAAGGGAATAACCAGACCCTGCTATTTTGAAGGATCGGCCAGAGGAAAAGACCGTGAAGATAAGCCTGAATATAGGGTCAAGATGGAAATAGCCTTCTGCTTTAACAATGAAATCAATACGATACAGTATTATCATAACTCCAGCTGGCTGGAATATGGAGGTTCTCCGGACAGGGCTGTGCGGAATGCTTTTGTATATGAGCTTGACAAATATTTGAAAAATAATAATAAGTATAACAAGAATGAAAGCAAGATTACTTTCAGTGATATTGAAGACAGTCTTATACTTATAACCAACACATTCTCAACCATGACGAGTTATGAGAATCAAACCAAGAAAGCAATCAATAACAAGTTTATTCAGGAAGCAATTACTGATTTCTTGAAACAACAGCTGGAAATATATTTAATTGAAAATAAAGAAGAAGCCGAGAAGATTGCGGCACAGATTCTAATAAACAAGCGAAGCCGGGAGTCAGCCGAAAGAGCAAGAATAGATGTAAAAAAGAAACTAGGCGGGGCTATGGATGTATCCAGCCGGGTAAAGAAATTTGTAGATTGCAGAAGCAAGGACCCGAATAAAAGAGAGCTTTACATAGTGGAAGGCGATTCAGCTTTAGGCTCTGTAAAAATGGGAAGAGACAGTGAATTCCAGGCCATCATGCCTGTAAGAGGAAAAATCCTTAATTGTCTTAAGGCAGATTACAGCGGGATATTCAGAAGTGAAATAATTGTGGATCTGATAAAGGTCTTAGGATGCGGAGTTGAAATAAAATCAAAGCACAATAAGGGTCTGAGCTCATTCGATTATGATAACCTTAAGTGGAATAAAATTATTATCTGCACCGATGCAGATGTTGATGGATATCAGATCAGAACTCTTATTTTAGCTATGTTTTACAGATTAATGCCCACACTTATAGAAAAGGGCCGTATATATATAGCTGAGTCACCATTATTTGAAATAAATGCTAAAGGCAAGAATTATTTTGCTTATACTGAAAAGGAAAAGAATGAAATTCTGGAGAAACTAAAAGGCCAGAAGGTGACTATTCAGAGATCCAAGGGCTTAGGCGAGAATGATCCCGAGATGATGTGGGTAACTACAATGAACCCCGAAACCCGCAGGTTGATTAAGGTTATGCCTGATGATACAGATGATACCCAAGTGTTCTTTGACTTGCTACTGGGTGATAACCTGCAGGGCCGTAAGGATTATATTTCCGAGTACGGGCATGAGTATATGGAACTGATTGATGTATCATGATAGAAGTGCGAAGTGAGAGGCTAGAAGTGAGAAGTAAGAGGTAGGGTTCATACTGGGTCTATTACAGTTAAGTATCCTGGGGGCTGCGTAATACTCCCAAATGTCATCCCGGAGGTCGTGTAATATTCATACATGTCAGCCTGAACGGAACGAAGTGGAGTAAAGGATCTTATACGCTGACACAAAGATTCTTCGCTAACGCTCAGAATGACATGGGAGGGGTCAGCCTGAACGCAGCGCAGTGTAACCCCACTTGTCATCCTGAGCGAAGCGTAGCGGAGTCGAAGGATCTTGCTGCGTTAAACAGGGAAGCGGCTGTAGACTGCTGCGATTTAGCGCTCCATCTCCAACGTCCTGTTTCTAGTCGCGCTCGCTACGCAATCCATGCTCCGCTTTAAATCGCAGCATCCACACCGCTTAATTGCGTTTGTACAGATGACATCCTGAGGGTCGTTTAGCGGAGTCGAAGGATCTTTCACGGTGATTAATAAGAGTCTTCGCTGAGAATGACAACTGAAAGTATGAGTGATCCGTAAGTAAAATATATAAAGGAGACCACCTATGGACAACAAACATATTGAACAAAAGATTGTTGATACCTTAAAGGTTAACTATATGCCTTACGCAATGAGCGTAATTGTTTCCCGTGCCATTCCTGAGATAGACGGGCTTAAACCTTCACATCGAAAACTTCTGTATACCATGTACAAGATGGGTCTATTAAAGGGACAGAAAACCAAATCAGCCAATGTAGTGGGTCAGACCATGAAACTAAATCCCCATGGAGATATGGCAATCTATGAAACCATGGTACGTCTTACAACCGGGAATATGACTCTTTTGCATCCTCTTGTTGAATCGAAGGGGAATTTCGGCAAAGTTTACTCACGGGACATGAAGTTTGCCGCCCCCCGATATACAGAGGTTAAACTTGCAGCCATAAGTGAAGAATTGTTCAAGGATATTGACAAGGATACGGTAGATTTTATTGACAACTATGACGGGACAACGAAAGAACCCATGCTTGTTCCATCAACATTTCCCAATATTCTTGTAAATCCAAACCAAGGTATAGCCGTTGGAATGGCAAGCAATATCTGCAGTTTTAATTTAAGAGAGGTATGCAAAGCTACTATAGCATACATAAAGAATGATGACTTTGATTTATTAAAATATCTAAAGGCACCAGATTTTTCTACCGGAGGACAATTGATTCTAAATAAGAAGGATATGCGTAAAATATATGCAACCGGCAGAGGGTCATTTAAAATCAGGGCCAAATATCGCTATGATAAAAAGAGCAGCTGCATAGAAATCTATGAAATTCCCTACACCACATCCTCAGAAGCTATAATTGAGGCTATAGCTTCAATTATCAAGTCAGGAAAAATAAAGGATATTATTGATGTCAGGGATGAAACCGACCTTGCCGGGCTTAAGATAACAATTGATATAAAGAAAAACAGTGATCCTGATGACATAATGAATAAGCTGTTTAAACTTACTCCGCTGCAAGACAGTTTTGGTTGTAATTTTAATGTTCTGATTGGTCAGAAACCTATGGTGTTGGGTGTGCTTGAAATACTGGACTATTGGATTCAGTTCAGAATGGCATGTATCAGAAGAAAATCGGAGTTTGATATCAAAAAGAAGAGCGAACACCTTCACTTACTGACGGGGCTTTCAAAAATACTTCTGGATATAGACAAAGCTATTCGGATAATTCGAAATACCGGGCAGGAATCACAGGTAGTGCCGAATTTAATAAAAGGTTTTGGAATTGATAAAAACCAGGCTGAATTCATTGCCGAAATAAAGCTCAGAAATTTAAACAGAGAGTATATTTTAAGACAAACAGCCGATATTGAAAGATTAAAAAATGAAATTGAAGATTTAAAGGATATTGTAGCTCATGATGCCAGAGTACTGGACATTATATGCAGCCAATTGGAGGAGGTATCCAAAAAGTACGGACAAGACAGAAAAACCGAGATTATCGGTGAAGACAGTATCGAGGAGATTACCCCTGACGATTTTATTGAAGATTATAATGTTCGGATAATTTTAACTGATGAGGGTTATGTAAAAAAGGTACCTTTGATTTCTCTAAGGTCGGCAGGTGAGCATAAGCTGAAGGATGATGATTTTATCATACAGGAAGCTGATACCCGAAATAAGGCTGAATTACTTTTATTCTCCAACAAATGCGTGGTTTATAAAGTAAAAGTTTACGAATTACCTGACAGTAAGGCAAGTCAGCTGGGCGATTATCTTAATAATATATTAAATTTGGAGACTGGGGAAGAAATAATAAAAATGCATGCCACCGAGGACTTTACGGGACATTTTCTGTTTGCCTATCAAAACGGAAAGATGTCTAAAGTTCCGGTATCCAGCTACGAAACAAAAACCAACAGAAAAAAACTTTCCAATGCTTATAATGCTATTTCTCCTCTGGTTGGAATATTCTTTCTGGAAGAGGATATGGATTTTGCTGCATTCAGCAGTATAGATAAAGTATTAGTTTTTAACACTTCTCAGATCAGGCCAAAGGCTACTCGAGATTCTCAAGGAGTTTGGGTATTGAAATCCAAAAAAGGCAGTACACTTAGAAAAATACTACCTCTCAACGAGACCAATTTAAATGACCCGGAATACTACAGGGCAAACGTTCCTGCCATAGGATGCTATCTTAAGGAAGAAGACAAGGAGGATACTCAAATAGGTTTGTTTTAATTTTCAGACATTTTATATTATTGGCTGTATTTATAGATGTAAGCGGAGGGAAAGCGGATGGAGGATATGGTCCATATCAAAAAATGCCTAAATGGACAAAAAGATGCCTTCGAATTCTTGGTCACAAAGTATAAGAATCTGGTGTACAGTATTGCCCTTAACACTTTGTTAAATAAGAACGATGCTGCCGATGTGACTCAGGAAGTCTTTTTGAAGGCCTGGGCCAACCTGTCCAGATACAACCCTGAATTTACCTTTAAAACCTGGATTGCAAGAATTACGGTGAATCATTGTATTAATCTTAATTACAAAAGCCGGCGAATTACAGCCTGGAACGATGAAGAAATGGAAAAAATAACGACAGATAAGAATAACCCTGAAGATGCTGCCTTGGACACCGAAAGACGAAATGATATAAGAAGTGCGATAAACAGTTTACCCGAGAAATATCGTATCGTCATCCAGCTTTATCATCAACATTCATTAAGCTACGAAGAAATATGCAATATTACCGGATACCCTATGAGTATTGTCAAGAACAGGCTTTACAGGGCACGAAAAATGCTTGCGAAAAGTCTTACTACATACTCGCAAAAGGTTGTGACAAAGGGGGAAGAAGCATGGATTGCAGACGGGCCTGGAATCTAATGATGAAAAGATTTGATAAAGAAATATCTAAAATTCATGAAAAAGAGCTGAATACACATATTGATGAGTGCAGTTCATGCAAGGCGAGATTCAATAAACTTACTGAGACTTTTACCTTTATGGAAACGTCGGTATGTCAAGCTCCAGCCGGTATAGAGAACAGGGTTATAGCTAAACTGAATTCGGTTAAGCAGAAAAGAGATTTTTTGATGCCATATGTGATTTGCAATCTTATTGTTTTTGTAGTAATTGTAGCTACCTGGCTGGACAGCATTTTCAGAACCGGTATATTTACTTTTATAAGGGAAACTTTCAATGAATTTATTGCAGCTTATAATACCTCTGCAACTATCTTTACTGCATTCCGGGATTTTTTCAATACGTATTTTATAAAACCCACAATGAATATTGCCATCATTGCTGCCTTAATCTATGGATTATTAAGCGTAGTATCAATTTTACAGAAAATGCGCAGGCGCTATATTTCTGTACGTTAAACTGGAGGTTATTATGAAAAAAGGGTGGATAGTATTAGTCAGTTCAGTGCTGATGGTTTTTATTTTGGCAGGTTCCGTTTTTGCCTTTGCCTCAGATGGAAACCCAATTATCAGAGCCGGGGAAACCCATAAGGGAGATTTTATCACCGGCGGAAATACTGTTATTAATGACGGGATTATTCTTGGTGATTTTATAGCCGGAGCACAGATGTTGAAAAATTCAGGTGAGGTAGAGGGTGATTTAATCGCCGGAAGTGCCGAAATTAATATTGACGGGCATATTATGGGCAGTGTACGCACAGGTTCGAATACTGTAAGCATTTCTGCTGTTATTGATAGAAATGCCATGATTTTTGCATCAAATGTAGTCATTAATGAAGATGCAGAAATAGGACGTAATGCTTATCTTTTCGGTGGTATAGTTTCTTCATACGGCAGAGTTTCAGGTGACACAATTATATACGGAGGAGATGTAACTCTTGGCGGTATCTACGAAGGCGATGTTAAAATTAATGACATGCAGGAAGGTTCTGTATTCAGGATGAATCCCGGAACAGTAATTAAGGGAAAACTGATATACAAAGGAGTTACAAGGTATGAAGTTCCTTCTGATGTCCAGGTGGGAGAATATGAGTTTATCCAGATTGAACCTGTGAGCAAAGGAGAAATCGACAACAGAATCAGTTTTTGGAACATAATTAAGACAATCTTTACCATGCTGGTTTATTACCTCTTTGCTTTACTTTTATATAAACTGTTTCCAAGATTCTTCCTTCGTTCAGGTGACTTTATAGAAGCAAAGCCGCTCTCGGCTGCAGGCATAGGTATAGCTACCCTGGGAACCCTTGTGGCGGGAAGTTTGTCGCTGGTATTGCTTCTTATTCTGGCCATTATTCTAGTAAAAGGTTCTGTATTCTTCTTTGGATTATTGTTGTTTATTTTTGTAATGGTTGTTACAGTTTTATTTGCAGATATACCGGTTTCAATATGGCTTGGTAATGTTATTACAAGCAGAAAATATAGTGTTGCCGGAAGATTGGCTATAGGAATCGGTTCCATTACCATCCTAAAAATTGTCCTTAATCTGCTGAAAACTATTAGTCTGGTGGCGCCTGTTATTGGTGTAGTATCATTTATATTGAATGTTGCCATCTGGGTATTCGGTACAGGAGCAATTATCAAAATTATTTTCGAGACAGGTAAAGCAGCTAATCTCCAGGCAGAGGCAGAGGCTGAATCAGAGGAAATGATTGCAGAGACCAGTAGTTATACAAATGATTATATAGAATAAGCACTGTTTAGAAACTTGCAACAAAGGGCCGTTGTCACAATCAGCGGTCTTTTGTTGATTTCCTGGCAACATGATAAACTACCATTCAATTTAAATTACAGCACCTTTCACATTGCAAACCATACTGAACTTCACTTATAATGTCATTATGAGGCTTGCATACTGTCATCCAGAGGGTCACATTAGCAGAGTCGAAGAAACTTCGTGTGAACATGAAAGATTCTTAACTGTTAAACAAGGAGGGCATAAGATAATATGCTGCCGGCAAAGTAAGTCAAAAATTAGATTCATGCAGCCGTATTATGTCAGACACAAAAAAATCTTCATTGTGTTCAGAAAAGACATGCACGTTTTTTTGTGATAAGTCCAACCCTATCCTGAATATCTTAGTATAAATACATACATAGGGATGGGATAATGCATGATCGTATTAGTAAAGAGAAAAAATGCCGTACTTATTCTTCTTATATTGTTTTTGTCGGTGGCAATATTCAGCATCGATGGAAGGACTTCCCCAACTGCCGAAACCATCAAAGAAAGCACAGGGCCTGTAGTTGTGATAGATGCAGGACATGGAGGAGAAGATCCGGGAAAAGTAAGTAATTATTCCAGCCTGGCAGAAAAGGATTTGAATTTAAGGATAGCCCAGCTATTAAAAAATTTACTGGAACAAGACGGCTATACTGTCTATATGACAAGAACAGAGGATAAACTTAATTATTCTCCCGGGACAAAGGAAATATATCAGAAACGCAAGCAGGACCTTACCGCAAGGAAACAGTTTATTGACCAAAGTGGGGCTGACGCGGTTATCAGCATTCATATGAACAGCTTTTCGGATACAAAATATTATGGCGCACAAACCTTTTACCCACCATCTTCAACCGACAGTGAAAGACTGGCAAAAAGCATTCAAAACGCAATGATTGCTGTTTGTGACAATACCAACAAACGGACTGCATTACTCAAGAAAGAACGGATAATCCTTTTTAGGGATCTCAAGGTGCCTACTGCTTTGGTAGAATGTGGTTTCCTCTCCAATGAAGCAGAAGAGGCAAAGTTGAAAACTATTGAGTATCAGGAACTTCTTGCAAAGGGTATAAAACAAGGAATAGATAATTTTTTTGGGAAAGAGTAAACAGAATAAAAAAATAACCGATATTAATAATAGTTAGAAAATTATATTATATAAAAGATGGAGTGTACGTGATTATGTACCTGGAGTATTGTTTGATTGCCAACGCAACCATATGTATAATAGGTGTTATTCATTTCTTTGTTTTGAAAAAAAAGAAACAAACAAACATGAAAAACACTTTAACATTGATATTTTCCACAGTTCTGGCCATGGTTGGCGCTTCGTTAATACCATTCGTCGCAGATTATTTAATAAAAGGACTGTCTCTTTCTGTTCCGGTATCATTGGTAGCTGCCTTCTTTTTTGTAGCGGTACTAGCCTTAGTTGTTTTTTATCTGCTGCATTCAATGTTTATTAAAAAGTTTGAAAAGGAGGAAGAAACCGAAACTGATGAATCCGGCAGTATATCAGAGAGCATCATTGAAGATTCTTTTCAGGACAGAACTGGTATAATCGACTTGCCTGAACAAAATGAAGATACCATAGAAATCAGCGAGGAAGTCATTTCTGCTGTGATTGAGGGTGAAATCAGTGATGGGCTTCCTGCAATTGAAAAACAGGAAGAGGAAAAACAAAGCATTCCTGAAGTACCGGAATATGATCAGCCTGTATTTGCCGGGTTCCCGGAGTATAATGCAGATAAACAATCTGAGATTTTGAAGCTGATAGAAATAGCTATGGAAGACAAAACCGGTCATAATTATAAAAATGCAATTACAGCCTTTGAAAGTGCATTAATTCTCGGTCCCGATGACGAACTTTGTTTTCTGATAATATTGGATTTATGCTCGTTATACAAGATGACAGGAAATACCGAATCAATCTACAAATTATTAGATTCCGCTCAGTGTAATCTGTTAAGTACAGACAAAAAAGAGGAAATATTACGAAATATTAAAATTTCTTAGCGATAAATCATTGATATATATATATTAAACTGATATTATTATATTTGAATTGTTATATAATAATGATTTTGCAATAAATTTAAACCATTAAGGGGGTAGCTGAGGATGAAAACTGCTCAGCAGATTATCGGCTTGCCAGTAGTAAGCATTTTTGATGGGAATGAGATCGGAAAGGTCAAAAACGTCATAATCAATGCTTCGAAAGGTACGATAGACTTTTTTGTCATCGACAGCGGTGTCAGATCTCTTTCCGGAGGTGTAATTCCCGCCGACAGAGTATTAGGTATTGGCGAATATGCATTAACCATTCAACAACCTGACGATATCAGCGACATAGTGAAGATTCCGGCGGCAATCGAACTTATGCAAAAAAATATCACTGTAAGTGGTACTCGTGTTTTAACCAAAAAGGGCAGCTTATTGGGTGAAACAGGTGATTTCTATGTTAATGACGATAATACATATAATATAACCGGTGTTGAATTTGTACCGGTTAACGATTCAATGCCGTCAGGCATTATACCTCGAAGCAGTATCATTACTTTTGGTAAGGACCTTCTTGTGGTACAAGATGATTTTATTGATCAATTGATTGAATCGCCGCATTCAATTGAAGACGAGTCCTCAGAAGAAGAAAAAAAAAATTTTAGTCTAAATCTGCAATCTCCCGTTTCTGACGAGGAAATAACACCTTCGGTGATTATCAGCCAGGAACCAGAAGAGGATGTTTCCGAAGAGATTAAGGCAGAGGAAGAAACTGAGACAGAGAAAGAAGAGATTTTAAATATAGATTCCATTTACCCTGACACAAGTTTTCAAATACCGTTTGAAAAAAGTGAAGAAGAAACCGTACTAGAAACTGAACAAGAAAGTGAAGAAGAAAAGGCATATGAAGAGGAATTTGAACTAAAGATTTCTTCAGAGCTGCCGGCAGCAGACGATACGAAAGAAGAGCATACTTTAAGTGCGGCAGAACTGTTTGAACAACGCCAAAGACAGTATCTTGCAGGAAAGAAAGTAACTAAAACCATATACTCCTCAGACGGCCAAGTAATAATCAATAATGGAGATATTATTACCGACCAGCTGATAGATGAAGTAAAAGCTCATGGAAAACTTATCGAACTTGTGATGAATTATGAAGAATAACATACAATGCATAGCGGGTATACCGAAACTTGTTACGGAGCAGAAAAGTCCCCACCCGTTATAGTAAATCAATAGATGCAGACGGGCTTGAGAGCCCAATCTAAACAAACAATTGCTACGGGTCAGGATTTCCTGGCCCGTTTGTTTTACGGAGATGAGGCAGAATATGAAACGTTCAATTAATATTTTATGGGCTTTCTTTTTTGTAATTCAGATACTATTTGGTACTGGAGCCGGGTTGTTATTTCTTTCAGTCTTAAAGCCGGTGTCGGAAACAGTAACGGTCAAAATCGGGGAAATCGCATTAAATGATGTTACCATTGAATATGCCAGAGAAGTGTTGTCAGATTATTATGCTAAACAGATTGAAAGCAGTGAACTAAGAATAGAAATAGAGGGTATACCTTTTTCTGTTCCATATCAGGATATTGATGTCAATGTTGACATTGACAAAACTTTGGAAAATATAAAAAATGGATTGCCCAAAAACGGATTTGAAATGTTATTTCCAGATTCAATGAGCTATGATGTAATGCCTGTTTTTACATATAATTCAGGAAAGCTGATCAGAAGATGTGAGGAATTACTTTCTCATTATAAAACTGAGCCGGTTGATGAAATGTACATAATTGAGAATGGTTCATTAAAACTTATTCCCGGTATTCCCGGCTTGAGCATTGACTATACAAAACTGGAGCAAGAATTAAAAGATATGATATTTGCCACTAGTGCTCCCTACAGAATAAATCTGAATGATTCTACAGTTATCATTAAGACATTATCGAATCCTGTTTATAAAGAGACTTTTAATACACTAGCTTCAAAAAGCAATGTCGAATTTGATCCCGACCTTAATGAGAAGGCAGAAAGCTGCAAGAACAGTATTAACAGCGTGATTATCGAGAATAACCAGGAGTTCAGGCTGGATTATATATTGGATTTCTCGCAATTTTCAGGAGACATGGAAGAGGATTTATTAAACCGCGTAGCAACTGCCATTTATCAGGCAGCATTGCCCATGGACGGGATAAAGGTTCTGAACCGTAAGCCTGCACAAAAAGCAGTGTCCTATGCTGAGTCCGGTCTGGAGGCAGTTATTGAGGGAGAAGGTGCCAATCTGATTTTTAAGAATGAGACAGGTAAGCCTTTATTGCTTTTATCTGAAGTAACAGCAAACAGATTCAGTGTTTATTTTGCTTCTACAGGTGAAATTGCAACCGGAACCCTGGCTGTAGAAAAAAAAGATTTTGTACCGCCGTCAGTTATAACTGTAGTAAATGATTCTTTGCCTCCCAATGTTACCAAGGTAGTATCAGAAGGGATTCCGGGATTTACTGCCTATGTCACCCGGACAATTGCCGGAAAAACTGAAGAAATCTCCCGGGATAAATATTTGCCCGTAAGCAAAACAGTTGAAACTGGTGCAAAACCCATCAGCTCAGGTTCAAAATAAAGAATGCCGTTTAGTTAAAATTATCCAAATACTGAATGTAATAAATAATTATAGAACTGTCCTGCTGTTACAGCGGCAGTTCTTTTGATTGTGTGAACTCATTTTAAGAAAATTGCCTTGCTGCCGCGGCGGCAACTTTCTTGATATTCGCAAGCTCATATTAAGAATTATGTGAACAAAGATGTCATTCTGGGCCCCCTCGTGTCATTCTGAATG
>JGI24709J26583_10001423_pt1 | contig 20238 bp, 20 predicted proteins | sample BioPla2DNA1_FD_26583 | JGI IMG/M metagenome (IMG submission 26583) | reverse complement strand
TAATGTATATGCTTATATAAGAAGCTTACCGGAATTCAAGGAGGCATTATAAGGACGGAGGAAAAACATGTTATACATTACTGGAGTACACGCCCTTAATATAGGATGTGTCAAAAACCATAGGACTTTAGAATAACTAGTGAGCCAATAAAAAAGCATTAAGGAGTAGCTATTATGAAAACAGAGGATAAAAATGATAGAGTGGGTGAACTATCTAATGCTCTTGGTATAAAGGTTAAGAGTACAAAAGGTATAGTGGGGGCAAATAGGGGAACTAAAAAGCCAGTTTATCATGTCACAAAAGCAGATAGGATAAGTATAGAAGCTAAGAATTTGGTGCCTAAATCAAGAATAGATGATGAGTACAGCGAAGATGTACTCAAGGAAAATATAGTAAAAATATGCAAAGCCCAAGGTTGTGAGATAAAGGGATTTAATGATTACACGTCAGCATTAAATGAAATATTAGTATCTATATCTACTGATGTATTGCGGAAGTCTTTTTTACTTGGAGCTCCTAATGGATTCGGTAAGACAACTTTCGCAAACACTTGCATTAAAAGGTTAGATAAAATGGGATATAAGGCTGTGCCTTATATTTCTCTTTTTGAACTGGCAGAGTTACGAATGATACAAGAGAAAATATTATTGGGATATATAAAGCAAGGGTCGAGCAGGTATGAAAATGAAGTTGAGGATATAGAGTATACGTGGAGGGATTACGTAAAAGCTAGCGTAGTATTTTGTTACTTAACAACTATAGAGAATAAAAAGATTGAAACGGCTGTATTAAAGGCCTTAATGGATATGAGGGGAGTAAAGGGGTTACCTACCGTAGTATTTACTTCAAGTTCTTTAGTACCTTATNTAAATGATTNGACACTAAAGAGAGTAGTGTGGGATGATATATTAGCTTACAATGATAAAGATATAAGATGCGATAGGCTAATACATAAGTCCTGCTATAAAATATATAACAGCTCAGTAGTAATTAATGAGGGATAACAGTATGAATAAGAGAAGAAAGCAAGACAATAGAGTACCAAATAAATTAGATGCAGATATGCAAATAGAGTGTCAGTGGTGCGATAGCAGAAGTACAGTAACGGAATGGGATGACGCTACATATAAAGAGTGCAAAAATAGAGAGTCTAAGAAGAGGTANATAAAACTTTACAATACGAAAACGTTTAATAGAGAGGAGGGAACGGTATACAAGTGTCCGAAATGTGGGAAGTGGTCTGAAGCACCCCAATTAATTCTGCTAACAGATAATAAATTCTTGAGAAGGCTAGGTGGAAAACCCTTAGTAAATATTGAGTAGGAATAAAATGTAGCAATTTAGCAAGAATGGGGAGGCAGCATAATTGGAGAAGTGCATTATGTGCAGTAAGCTATTTCCTAAGGAACTGATGCATACTATGGTACAAATATTAGGTAGAAAGGCATATACAGTAGAAATATGTCCGGTGTGCCTAATATTAGCCAATAACAACCCAAGTTATTACGAGCTATGTCAGACTACTAAGGAATTAAGAAAATAAATATAAGATAGGAGGGATACAGATGGAGGACTTATTTGGACCTGTAATATACAGATACACTAGAGAGCAGGCGATAGAAGATGGCGTATTGATAGATGTGTCTGAACTAGCTAGAGAAGCAGGTATATTAGTACCTACAGCTATAACTAGTGCAGTACAAAGTATTATATCAGATATACCTAAAAGTATGATTGGTATGCAAGATGAAGTTGGAAGGTTATGGGATATACTTTCAGTATTTGCCTTAAAAGCAAGGGCATCCACCGGAAATACGCTGTTTTTTACAGTTATAATGCCACATGGAAGGTATAAGAGATTAGAGTTGAAGTCCATGATACATGGGGGAGATAACGGAGAAGCTGTTATAACTATAATGTTACCCAACGAAGATTAGGTATTAGCGTGAAGGAGGAGCTTAGTATATATACTAAAACATATAACTAGAAGTAATTAACTAATAATAAGTTGAATATCATTCAACTTATTTTTTCTTGGGNAAAGCTGATTAGATAGTCTACATCATATTAATTACGTTGGGGGTATAATATTAAGTATTTATATTATTAGGAGCAATTTATATATTCTGGGGAACTTGTGAAAATACTTAGATATATAAGAGGTAGTTAATTAATTAGGGAAGGTAGGTCATTGAATACAATATGAAAAATGGAAGTTACGATAATAATTCTATATCGTCATTGAAAGGACCTGACCAAGTTAGACAAAGACCAGCAGTAATATTCGGGACTAACGATATACAGGGATGTGCACATAGTGTATTTGAGATTATCGCTAATGCAATAGATGAAGCTAGAGAAGGATTCGGTAACAGGATAGAAATAGTAGTACAAGAGGATAACACAGTATCTGTAAGGGACTACGGAAGAGGAGTCCCTATGGATTGGAATGAATCAGAGGGTAAATTCAACTGGGAGTTAGTGTTCTGTACTCTATACGCATCAGGGAAGTACGATAGCTCTAGTTATGCAGCTTCATTGGGGTTAAACGGACTGGGGGCTACTGCAACACAATACGCGTCAGAGTTTATGGTGGTAGAGTCAATAAGGGATGGTAAGAAGTACACTATAGAGTTTGAAAAGGGAGAACCTGTAGGGGAATTACAGATAGATAAATCTAATGAGCCATCTGGAACAAAAATAACATTTAAGCCTGATAAGGAAGTATTTACGGATGTAAATATACCAATAGAATACTATGTAGATACGCTAAGACGTCAAGCCATGTTGCATGACGGACTAGAAATCGTGTTGAAATTTCATGGTAAGAGTGAAATAGTATTAAAGTACCCTAATGGAGCCAGTGATTTCATAGATATCATAGCAGAAAAGAGATTTGTACCCAGCACAATAAGTTTCAAGGGGCAGGCAGAAGGCTGTGAGGATGAGTGGGAAGATAGTGAAGTATATAAAGTGAACATGGGGGTAACCTTAACATTAAGTCGGGATACAAACCTAATAGAAATGTATCATAATGGATCTTTCCTATCTGATGGGGGAAGTAGTTATGACGCTATGTCATCCGCAATTACTAAGGTAATTGAAGATTATGCTAAAAAGGTAGACAAGATTTCAAGGACAGATAAAATAATTTTTAAAGACGTAGAGGAGTTATTAGTACTTGTAGGGTATACCGAATGTCCTGCTCATAAAACATATTTTAAGAATCAAACGAAAACAGCTATAAACAATAAGTTAATAAAATCATCTTATTATGATTTCTTGTATCATAATATGAAAAGATGGTTAGATGATAATAGAACAATCGCGGATAGAATAGTAGCTGAGGTGTTAGTAAATAAACAAGCAAGAGAACAGGCAGATGCCATAAAGAAAAAGGTAATAAGAAAACTATCGACATCTGTGGATACTATACAGGGAAGGCCTAGTAAATTTAAGGAGTGCGCATCTAAAAACCCTTGGGAAAGGGAGCTGTACATAGTAGAAGGGGACTCTGCGGCAGGAGCTTGTTTGCTAGCAAGGAATGGTAAGTTCCAGGCAATAATGCCTGTAAGGGGCAAGATAATGAACTGCCTAAAAGAAGATTTGACCCGAATATTAAATAGTGAAATCATAGTAGATTTAATACGGGTACTTGGATGTGGCATTGAGGCTGAGAGTAAATATGTCAAGGATCTACCAAAGTTTGATTTGACAAAGTTAAGTTTTAATAAAATCATTATATGTACTGATGCTGACCTTGATGGTATGCAAATAAGATGTTTAATAATCACTATGATATATAGGTTAATGCCAACACTACTTAAGTCTGGTAAAGTATTCATAGCAGAGACGCCATTATTTGAGATAACAACTAAAGACGATACTTACTTCGCTTTTAATGAAGCTGAGAAGGTAAACATCTTAAATAATTTAGTTGCAAGTGGGGTTAGGGAAGGAAGTATAAAAATACAAAGGTCTAAGGGATTAGGTGAAAATGACCCTGAGATGATGTCGATAAGCACTATGAGACCAGATACAAGAAGGCTTATACCTGTAGAATATGGGGATGATGATCAGGGAGTAGCGACCTTATTCTACGCACTATTGGGGGATGACATTGAAAATAGAAGATATCTAATAGAACAATATTTTGACATGGATGTAGACATAGACTAATTAAATAACTTATGGTTGTAATGCGTTTTCGACGCTTACAATATCATCTCCTTTTTTTNAGAAGAGCCTCAGTATTTACTGGGGCTCTTCTCATTAAGGCAGATAAACTATAAATAATGAGTAGAAGTCTAACGATAGTCTAACCATCAAAATAAAAATTAAGGTACCTTGGGTAAACATTTTTACCAACATTTTTATATGTATAGTAATTAATTATTAAGGAGGATTGGCGAATTGGCTGACATAAAAACAGTTATAGTACAGAATTACATGCCTTATGCGAAAGGAACTATTATCTCTAGAGCAATACCTACCATAGACGGATTCAAGCCAGTTAATAGAAGAATTTTATACACGATGTATAAAATGGGACTGCAGAAAAATAAATCAAAATGCGCAAATATTGTAGGGGCAGTAATGAAATTTCACCCACATGGAGATAGTGCTACCTATGAAGCATTGGTAAGAATGTCTACAGGTCACCAGGCATTAAATGTACCCTACATAAAGAGTAAAGGAAACTTCGGTAAGATTTATTCTGATGAAGCTTATGCAGCGTATAGGTATACGGAAGCTGGTCTGGAGAGTATATGTCAGGAGATATTTGAAGGAATAGATGAAAATGCTGTAGATTTTATACCTAACTACGATAATACCGACAAAGAACCTGTATTATTACCTGTTAAATTCCCTAATATTTTGGTGAATACATCTAGCGGTATAGCCGTAGGAATGTCTTCTAGCATACCATCCTTTGGACTTAAGGAAGTATGTAGTGCAACAGTAGGAATACTGGAAGGAAAAATAACAAACACAGAGGAATTAATGAATGTGCTAGGAGCACCTGAGTTCCCAACGGGAGGATTTGTACACGGAGATATAAGTGATTACTTATCTCTTGGTGAAACTGGTAGGGGTTCTATAACAGTTAGTAGTAGTGTAGATATAAGCAAGGGAGTTATAGTAGTTCGGGAAATACCTTATAAGACTACTGTAGATGCCATAAAAGGAGAGTTATGGCAGGCGGTAAAAGAAGGGGACATCAAGGAAATAGCTGACATAAGAGATGAGTCAGATATAGACGGGTTAAGGCTAGTCATAGAGCTTAAGAGAGGCGCTGACGAACGCAGGGTAATTAAAAAGATAAATAGATACTCTAAAATGGTAATGAAAATATCGTTTATTACTAGGGTCATAATCAATGATAGACCTAGGGAACTCGGGCTGTTGGAGTTACTAAACGAGTGGATAAACTTCCGTATGAATACTATACAAAGAATATACTCGTTCCGTTTGAATAAGAAAGAAAAAGAAAGGCATCTGTTAGAAACTTGGGAGAAGATAGCTGATAATATAAAGGAAATAGCTACAATGATAGCTTCGAAAGATGAGGATGATGCTGAGGATACATTAATAAATCAGTATGGATTAGATGAGTTACAAGCTAACTATCTTATGGATATGAGGGTTAAGGACTTAACTGAGAATAGGCTGGCTAAGAAGATTAAAGAGTTAAATTCAGTTATATCTGATATTGCTGTTATAAATAGTGTATTAAGCAGCGATGACGAGAAGAAGAAAATAATAATTAGTGAGTTAAAGCAGATAGAAAATAAGTATGGGGATGAGAGGAAAACCATAATGACTAAGGCGGCTAATTTCAGTCGCAAGGATAAAATTGAAGAGCAGATAGAAGATATCAGTGTATCTATAGTGGTAACTAAAGGTGGATACATGAAGCGACTGATGACGATTAATGACGAGCTTAATATGAAGCTACACGATGGAGACGAAATACAATTCCGTGTAAACTGTAGTAATAAAGATACACTATTGATATTTACGTATGACGGAGTAGGACATAAAATACCCGCACACTATATAGAGTCTGGTAGGGGAATTCCAAAGGACAATATATCCAACATATTAGAAGGTCTAGATATGGATAATATAATGTATATAACAAATGCAGGTGATTATAAGGGCAGTATAAATATAGTAGGAGAACACGGTAGGGGGATGAAGTTAAGGTTTAGTAGGTTGAGTGGACCTAGGAATAAATATAAGGGACTATTTGAAGGAGGCACTAAGGATTCGGTATGGTGTACCAATGCGGATAAATTCTTTGTTATTACGAAGAAGAGGAGAGCAGCATACGTAGACGTTACACCATTAAATACTTTCACTGGGAGATCTGCATTCAAGGCAGCTAGAATATTATCAGATGATAGAATATTCGGACTGCAGCCATTATATAATGTGCCAGACAAAGATATAATAGACTTGGAAAGATACTCTAAGGGATATTGTGTAAAGATAAAGGATGTAATGTGGTAAAGGCTCGTGTAATTTATAAAGACTTGGGGGTTAATATATGGGCATAGATGCAGGTGTTCAAGAAAGCATAGAAAATATATTTACAGCCGTTATAGTTGGAGGGATATCTAAGGATAATCCCTCCTTAAAATTAAAACAAGAAGTATTTAGATCGTGCCTACCTAGGTTTTTATCCAGGTTTACGAGTAATATATTTAGAGACGAGTACGCATTCTTCTATGAAATGTTAAAGACTCTAAAGGTTAAAGTATTCTCTGAGAGACAACTGGAGTCGGTCTTATATCAAAATCAGGACTTAGTATTAGGGAGCCCTTATATAGATTTAAGCAGATGGAGTAACATAGTAGATGGTAGGTCTTCTACAGCTGATGAAAAGGTGGAGGCTTTTAGATTAAATCTAGTAGAGATGTTCGAGGAGTTATCTAATAGGGTAGTCACTGAAGAAGAGTTCGATACAGCTTGTGAAGTGTATATATCATACTTTAATAACGAGTATATGCTAGAAACATCGCAGAACATGGCATTAATTATGGGTGAGATGGGGTATGAATACAAGAAGCCAAGAGGAAGAAGGGTAATCTATAAGGGAGTAGAGGATGCACAGAAGTATTACAATGACAGAGTAAAAATCCTTAGGGAATTAGCTGATGGAGATAGAATACTAACTAAAGTAGTCGATGAGAATTGGCTATTAACTGAGTTACAAAAAGAGGATAGGGGAGACGATAACGCCTTAATAGACTTTGGGATAGAAGAAATAGACAGTGTAATAGGTAAGCTAAGACGAAGCAATCTATTGGGAATACTCGGACCTCCAAAGGGAGGTAAAACTAGAATGGCTAACTATCTGGTGGGAAGGTGTTTAGATGCAGGGTTAAATGTAGTTGTATGGCCTTTAGAAGGAAATTCAGAAGAGTGGGAGGCTATGCAAACATCGCTTATGGTCAGAAAACAATCTGGTAACTCATTGGATAGTAAGAAGATACTTGAGAGAAAGTATGAGAATGACGATGTTAGACAACTGGTGATAGCGGCTAAGACACAAATGGCTACTGACTTAAATAGGGGCAAGCTATCATTTATAGAGGGAACAGCTTATTTAGAGGATTTTATAGATATATTAAAACAGCATTANGATTCTGAAAATCCTTATGATGTAGTAGTAATAGACAGCTTAGTTAATATGGAATCTAGAGGAAGGATATCCAAGACGGAGAAGATAAGTGAGGCGTATATGTCCTTCAAGAGATTCTTGGTAAGTGGACTGAAGGTACAGCCGTTAGGTATAGTTCCGGCTCAGTTAAAACAAGTGGCTGTAGATATGCTGAGGAAGAACCCTGATGATACTATAGACGTAACGGCTGGTGGNGAATCCGCTGAAACTATAAGAACACCTGATGAAATAATAGGATTATTCAGTAGTAAGGAAGAGCGTAACGCTGGAATAATGAAGATATACAGTGTAGGAACTAGGCATAGCCAGACGTTCGATGACTTTGCGGCTAGATGCGAGTTAGGTTGCTGTTATTTTTATAGCGATCCAGAGTTAAACAGATAGGGTAATCTAAGTTAAATATACTANTGCCTAAATAATGTGCCTAAACAGTAGAGAGGAGAAATTTAATTATAGGCTGAATAGATAGTCTATATTTTGACTAGTGATTAAACTGCTTAATGCCATTGAAAATAGATAAGTAGTGCTACGTTGTAAGCAATATGAGTAGGTATACCATATTATTTGAAAATAGGGAGGGTNTTTCAAATGGCAGGTACTATNTCTAAGCAGTTAATAAATATGTTGTCAGAGTTCTTGGTGTGTGATATTAATAGCAAGGCTATCGGGGGTATAACATACACATTCACATTGAAGAATGAGAAGGATAAGCCTACGTACGAAAAATATGCTAAAATAAAGGAAGAGGCTCTACGGTGCGGGTTCGGTCCTTCGGAGGCTTTTAGAGTATACGAGGTATCAAATGGATTTATCTTTGACATGGATTTAAGCATAGCTAAATATTTGACGGCTGAAATATCACGTGGAGTNGCTAAGCAAAATAAAGGGNCTACACCTGTAGGGGATCTAATAGGCGATATGCCTGAAAAACGCAGACNTNAGGATATGGTACTTCTTGGGNAACATCTTAAGTCACAGTTCAAAAAGGGTAAGCGTAGTGTAGAAGTGGCATTATTCAGTAAGAACAATGTGCCAAGAATAGAGATTACTGGGGAGGATAAAAATGGTAAGCAGGTAGCGATTAAGTATAACGCTTATGCAATAAGGCATTGGGACATAGAGGATGTAAATGCACACATTTTAATTCCGGAGGGAATTAAAGTATTCAAAATAGAACCTTGTGAAATACTACCTTCAAAGACTGGAGTAAGGTTTATACTGCATATGGCTGAATTACATGGAAGGTAGTCAGAGTTACAAATACGCACTGTGTAAATCACGGTGCGTATTTTTATTCTTTTAATTATTCAATAGTAATTATTAAATATTGGAGAGGAGGTANATAATTAGTGATTGCCCAGATAACTTTTATAGACAATTCAGGAAGTAATATAGAACTTGTAACAGATGATGTNAGCCAATTGGTAACTGATGAGAAGTCTATAATGTCAATAGATGGATCTACTGATATTACTGGGGTATCTATTATAGGAGAAGCTAGTAACAGAGTAATAGCTACAGTAGCTTTCAAGAGAAAAGATGAGACTGCAGTAGCATACAAGGTAAGGCTTAAAAAGGCTATAGAGACTATACTTCGGAATAATAAACATATCAAAAATATATTCTACGAGGAACCTTTCATAGGATATGCAAACGCGGCAAAAAATTTATTGATGCTAAGGACATCCATAGAGGAATTAAAAATTGAGAACGAGCCTGAACTAGATTATATAGATTACATAGAGGTAAACAATAAAAAATGGAAGAAACTTTGGTTACATCCTGAAAAATGCCCTAATAACTCTGAAGCAGAGAAGAAGGTTGTTAAGGATAAACTGGTAGGTCTAATGCCAGTATTTGATAAGTTAACACAGGACGAAATAGATGCGACAGCTATGGGATTGGTAGCAAATGAGAAGCTTAATAAAGGGTCTGAGAATTCTCTTAAATCAAAAAAGGCTACTAGGGCATTTCAATTTAATACTTATTTTATAGCTACTAGTGAAGAAGATATGGTATTATCTGAACTAATGGAAATAAAAGAGATACCAAGTAAGGTGCTGGAAAATGGGGTATGTATAGTAGAGCTTAATAGCAGGGAAAAATTTGAAAATGCTATAATGGATAAAATGGGNGATGACGATAAGCTATTAATGATTAGATTTAACGCTAAACATCATGGTAATATACTATTAAAGTACAATATNGGATACTTAAGCGATTTTAATGATACTATATATGGGTTGGTATGGAGAAAGACTAGGAAAAAGTAGAAAGCGGGGGGTATAGTATGGCAGAGATATTTATAGATACAGAATTAATATTTACCGACAAATCTGTATGGGCGCCTTATATTGAAAGCGATTATACTAGAGGAGCCCGGGGATTCTGCGTAGCTAAGGTGATGCTAGATTACACGCAATGGGTAAGGGTGTTTATGCCTATATACCGGTGGAGAGAAATAAGAACACATCAATCATATGTTAGCTCTGGATTTAATGACGTAATAGAAATGGGATTCTGCTATCTAGGGGATATAATAGAACGGTGGGATTAAGGGGGCATGCAATGTGGCAGTTAAAAAGACTANTAAAATGGCATGTAAAAAATGTGGACAAAAACAAAATAAANTATACGGGGGCATATGTACAGCTTGTAGAAGTATAATCTCTATGGATAAAGAGAAGGAAAACATTGAAAAAGAGTATGACTTAAATCAATATAGCAGTCCTAAAACTCTAGGGATAGACGGTTTTGTAGAAGTAAGTAAGCGAATGAATGAATGGAGAAGGGCAGGGTTCAGAGGGCAATGATAAATAAAAGTATATTAGATGATTTAGATAGACTGGGGTTTGGCGCCGATGTAGACGCTTTTGAATCTTATATAGAGTCACTGCAAGAAGCTGCAAGCTTAGGAAAAGCAATGGTTACAGATACAATGTATGATTACTATATAAGAATATTAAAAGAGCTAAAGCCTGATTCTCAGCTACTGTATAGAAACTGGGAGATGGAAGAGTATGAGTTAGATGACCATGACGAGTTACTGAATAAATACGGTATGGTATCTATTAACACTATACAAAATATGGAGGATCTCAACAAATTTAAGGCAGCCATTAGAGATCGTTCTTTAACAATGACCGGAACTGTAAAGCTAAACGGACACGCTATAAGAGCGGTTTACAGTTACGGTAAGCTTGTGTCTGGATCAACTAGGGGAAGGTATAAGAAAGGTCGGGATATAACTAGACACTTGAAAATAGTATTACCAAACTATGTAAAACAGTGGTCAGATATAAGATTATTAGAAGTACGTGGGGAAATGCTGGTATCATTAGAAACGTTCAATAGTATAAGGCATATACTGAAAACACCATTATCATCTGTTACTTCATTGATAAGGGATAGTGCATCTGAAGATGAAATTAAAATGCTATCTTGCGTATGCTATAAAGTAATAACAGACGATGATTGGGGAGTAATAAATCAATGGGATGAGTTATCGGCTCTAGAGGAATGCGGGTTTGAAATACCCGAAAGACTGAGGGTAAGTGACATAAACTACTTTAATTTGGATAGTAAGATAGAGGATTTTCTAAATCATTTCGAATCTCTGTATGATAACGGGAAACTTATATACGATACAGATGGCATAGTTGTGGCAGTAGATGATAAGGATATATTTTATGAGTTAGGCAAAGACGGTAACTCCTATTTAGGTAATTTTGCACTTAAGATGGGCAGGGTATGGGAAAGTAACATATACAATAGTAGCATAATTAGGGTAGAGTTTGTTCATGGTAAAACCTATATAACACCTAAGGCTATAATAAAACCTGTAATAACAGTCACGGGAAGTACCGTAGATACTGTACCATTATATAACATAGGAGTAATGGAAAAGTTAGGACTCACGCCAGGAAATGAGATATACTTCAAATTCGGTGGTGAGACTGGAGTAACTCTGGTGCAACCTGATGGAAGTCCCGTATCTAGTTTGGGATAGTTGGGGGAAATTAAGTTATTAGGATACGAATTACAAGCAGGTAAATTACTTGTGCATATTTAGTAAGTACATAACAGAATGCAGTAAGTTGCAGATATACCTAGGCAATTACCTAGGTATATTTTTATTGTAGGCTAACATAAATACTCTGGGATTAGTATGAGGTATATAATATGAATGGATAAAATTTCGAGACTTATAAATGACTAATGGGGGTGCGCAGATGTCTAGTAGCAGAGAAGAATACATTGGCGATAACAGTGAAAATAACTATATTGACGAGGTAGACCTGGTAATAGACGACGGGGATATACTAGATATAGACGGAGAATACTATGAGGATGATGGTGAAGAGGATAGTGATGGCACAAGTAACGGCGGAGCTGACAATTATGGAACTATAGTAGACCCTGAAAAAGAGGGACTAACCGATGATGTAGATAGTGAATACGAGATAATAGATGATAGGTCGTCTTTTATAGATAGAGAAGCTGGGGATATAGTTGTAATGGACAAGGAAGATGATGGAGAGTACTTTAGTTTTGATTATATAGACATAGCTAATATAGCTGTCGTAAAAAGGGTAAGGACGAATAGAAATGTGGATGATCTGGTAAAATCAATTAGAAGTACGGGACTACTAGAACCAGTTGTAGTAGCACCTACAGCGACAGATGGAATATACGTATTACTAGCAGGTTTTAGAAGGTTACTGGCATGTGCAAAAGTAGGTAAAAGAAATATACCTTGCGTAATAAATAATAAGGTAAGAACACCTGATATTCCAATACTGGAGTCTATATACAATCATAGAAAAGCATATAACATGAAGGAGATAATTGATTACATAGAATACTTGGAGAAAGAAAAGGGTATAATGTCACCGTCTATGATAGAATTCCTATTGCAGTTAGATACCGGAGATTATACAAAGCTGAAAGACATATTAAATGACGGGGATGACGATATAATTTCTAGGATGATGTCTGGGCATATGACCATAGCACAGGCGTTCAAGCGATTAGAGCAGAGAAGAAAGAATGAGACAAAAGAAGAGAAGGACTTAAAGAAGGTAGAGCAAGTATATGAGGGGCAGGAATCTGGGGCTAAAGAGATAGAGGGCTCCGGAGAACAGTCAGAAGGAGAAGGACTTACTGATGAAGAGATTAAAGAGCTNGCTATTTCTGCCACTGAGCTAGATGATGGATTGGATGAAAAGTCTCTGTATGAGATGGTAGAAGAAGGAAAGAACATGCAGGGATTTGAGGCACACAAGCAAAAAGTAGGAGAAAGGGAGTTCATAGACCCAGTAATAAGAAAAACAGTATTAGTAAGGGATAAATACACATGTGCATGCTGTAAGAGAGGTGGGGAATCTTTTGTAGACGCCTTAGATTACCATCATATACTACCTGTAATGCTTGGTGGAGCAGATACGCCAGAGAATGGAATTACACTCTGTTTAACAGATCATAGGTTAGTTCATCTATATGCAGTTGGTGATTTATATCTACCGCCTGAAAAGACTCAGGATGAGTTAGATGATATGACACAAGATGAGTTAGTTCTATACAAAGACGAGCAGATGCGGTTTAAGAGGATAGTTAAGCTTGGAACAGTTATAAGGGAAGGAATAGTTAAACGTGGAATGAAGCGTGAGCAATATAAGAAGGCTAATCCAATAGGGAGCGTAGGCAGAAATAAACCTGGAAGAATACAGGAGAAAGCCTAGGATTGGGCTACTAAAATAGCAATCCAGATAGTAAATATGTATAGAAATATTAAATACTTAATTCATTTTTTTCGTGTAATTGGCTTGCAATTAGTGGCAAATAGCATTAGCTGTGTAGATATAGCTAATGCTATTTGCATTGTTGGAGGTATTAATTAAATAGTGTCTATTATTAGACTAGTTGTTAAACGTTGGGGTCAGAGGATAGTAGATTAATAAGCTATTAATGGTGCAGAATAGTATATATAAGTATTATAAAATGTGTTGGAGGTGCGAGATATGATATTAGACACTAAAATATANAGTGTGCCTAAAAACTATGCAATTGTAGAAATAGGCGGACTTAAAGGGCTAGTTCGGAGGGGCAAAGAAGGAGACAAATGGATATGCAAACCAGTCTATAGGAATATAATAGTGGCTAGGTCATATAATAAGATATTCATATGTAAAGATGCTGGAATGTATGAGGACTATATGGTACTAACCTCATATACTGGAAAGTTAGTTTTAGATACAAAAATATACGACATAATATTTGGGGAGGANTTCATTTACATAAAGACAGAGAGAAAAACTACAGGAACANTAGAGTGGTGTCTATTAAATGATAAACTAACTGGAGGAATATTCCTAGGAGATGCAGAATTCATAGATAGGGGATTCCAACAACACCACATGAGGAAATTTATAAAGAATACGACTATTCAAATTGGTGACGAAATCTACAGGATTGAGTTGGCTACTGCTAAAATAGAGCAGGAGATCCCGAAAGAAACACAAGTAGAAGAAGAGGCAGTAACGCATGGGGATGTAGTATTCTCAATGGAGAATGAACAAGCTAAGGGGAGTATTAAAAAAGACTCTAACAGCATACAGATTGTAAATAGCAGTACAAAAAGATTGGTAGTAAATAGTGGGCCACTGGGAGAACTTGAGTCATATCAAGCAGTTGTAGTTAATATACTTGGGGGAACAGAGGGAATACCAATAGAAAGATGTAAGGAATTCGTAAGGTTTACGAGAAGGTTGGAAAAGTACGCGAATTCTTTAATATTTCCTGTAATGTATTCTTATGTAACTGGTAAATTAGGGAGCAATACAGATAAAGATGCAATTACAAAGATGATGAATGAGGAGTTAGAATCTGGGTGGGTAAACTTAGGCGGAGATTTAGTAAAGGGTTATATAACTGGATCTGTAGGAGTTATTCTAACAAAGAGGCAAGAGGATAGAGTAATAGTGACACCTTTCATGATCAATACAGCTGAGAGTGAAGTCGATAAACAGAATTTAGATAACTTATTAAACTGCTATAAGAGCACAGGGAATAAGAATGCTAAACTGACGCTTATAAGGGAGTCAGAGATAGAGAGTGAGGAAGGCGAATTCGATAAGCTAGTAAAATTACCATATTGCATAGAGCAAAGGAAAGGGCTAGCAAAGTCAATTAGTGATTTCAATTACGGCGAAGTTAAATTACTTGAGTACACATTTGATGTAATTGGAATTGACAATAAGTCTTATGGAAACTTAGTACTAACGACTGTAAAGATGAGTGATTTTAAGTATAGAGTAGCTAAGAAGAAGGGCGTAATTGAAACTGCTAAAATGCAGATGGTAATTGTAAATAACGATTAATTAAGCGGGGGATGCGGCATGGGAATTTCAATTAGTGAGGTAATAGCCTACGGCTTACTGTCTGAGGATGTTATAGACTGCATACCACATAATTGCGAATACTGCGGAAGTGAGCTGGAGCTTACTGATAGCATTAAGCAGATATACTGCCCAAACAGATTCTGTGCATTGAAAATAGCGGCTAGGTTAGAATACATGGCTAAAGCTATGAAGGCAGATGGTTGGGGAGAGAGTACTTGTAGAGAGGCTTGTAGGATATTTAAGTTAAAGTCACCATATCAAGTATTTTTATTGGAAGGACATACTTGCGATTCTATACCTGCTTTCAGAAAGAAAGTGGATTCAATATGCGACCCTGATAAGCGTAGGGTAAAGTTATGGGAAGTGGTAAGGTTAGCTGGGATACCATCTATAGAAACTATAGCTTTTAAGATATTCGACGGGTACGAAAATCTTGAGGAGGCTTATAAAGATATAGAGGACTACCAGGTACCTTTCATAGCAGAGAGATTGGGGCTAAAAAATGCTGAAACTGGCGTATTGGCAGTAAAAGTATTCAATACGTTAATAGAGTATAAAGACGAATTACTATTCGGTGAAACACAGTTCGATGTATATCAGCCAACTGGTATGAATTTATATATAGCTATAACGGGAGGAGTTCAGGGATTCACAAATAAAGCTGAGTTTATTAAGTATATAAATCGTAGATACTTAGGGAAAATTAATGCAATGCTAATGAACAGTGTAACTTCTAATGTACATGTATTGATAGCTGATGGAGATACTTCATCATCAAAATACAAATCGGCCTGTAGATTAAGAGAAAAAGGGAGCAACATTTTAATAACTGATAGTAGAGGTGTAATATCTTGGTTAGATTCATTGAATTTGTAGTACGCAATAAAATTCAAGGGCGCAAAAATAGATAAGCAAAATAAAGGCTAGTGAGTTGACAAATATGACTGTAAATGGTATAATAAATGTAACTGAAGGGTTTGCCATTTGCAAATCAATTATACGAAAACGCCTACTCTGGAAAAATGAGTAGGCGTTTCTTTTGCGTTACATTGTATATAATATAACAGTAAGTTGTGGTTATAGAACAAATTGGAAGTATATAAATCAAATTTAGGGATATAATAGAGTTAGGTTAAAAATTAAATAAGACAAAGGGAGGTTCTAAAATGGCTAGAAATAATAGTAATAAACTTTTGGTACCTCATGCATACGACAAACTAAATCAGATGAAAAACGAAATAGCTAACGAATTCGGGATGGCTAACTACGAGAGTTTAGATAAGGGACAATTAACAGCCCGACAGAATGGGTCAGTCGGTGGGGAAATAACCAAGAGACTAGTTAAATTTGCCCAGGAGAACATGCGATAAAATAATAAGCAAATAAATAAAATAAACACAATTAAGGGAGCATAAGCTCCCTTAATTTTTGCTTTCTTATAAATATGCAGTACATAAATAGATTAAGAGTATTCCCACTATATTTATAAGATCTAGGAATAAAACTATAAAGTATAGATAAATAAATAAATAAAAAAGCTGCGGAGGTGCTATTATGGGTAACGTAGCAGAAAGAGAGAAAGCCTATAGAAAAACAAGTAAGAAGTGCTTGATTAAGCACGACAAAAACAACTATGTAATAGTGGATGGTGCTGGGAGATATAGCATAACACCAAACAAAAGACACGCAACAGTTTTCCATAGTATTAAGGAGGCTGAGGACTGCTTAAGGGAATTATGGATAGATGGAGAAATACTAACAGCATAGTTAATAACTATTAATATTGGGTAGATTTGTAATTAAAAGCTATGCTTAGTACAGTGAGATAAAATAATTATCAGTAAAATATTAAATAAGCCAATTAATCGGCTTATTTTTTTGTGCACTTATATGTATTAGATATACTTTATAAATAGCTCGATATTAATTAAGTATTAAAGATAGTTAAAAATTAATCAAAAATACGACTACTGTGAGGTGGGTATAGTCTTGATAGATTTGAATATAACTGATAAAGAGATGCGAGAGTATAAAAAGAAATTCCTAGGGATGGAAGTGGAGAGCTCTCTGGAAGAGTCTATAAAGAAGGGGATAGAATTAGGAATACCTATAGCTTACTTTATAAAGACTAGCATAGTCAATGAGGGAAATTTCAGAGACTTTAGGGATATCGGGGATGAACTATACAATGATTTAGAAATGCATTTTAGCGGTAAGCTAAANACCTTTGAGGATGTAGAGGAAGAGCCAGATGACAGTGACCTATTACTACTGGGTATTGGAGATGCAAAGGAAGTAGAGAGTACAACTGAAGTTGATACAGATGTGAGGGAGAGTGAAGATGAAGTTATAAGCTCCGAGAAAGAAGAAGTAAGCAGTAATTCTAATACTGCAATACAGGAGCTAAATGAAAGAGTTGAGCAGTTAGAGGATAAATGCAACGAGTTAGAGGACGCACTGGGGGAGGTCAAGAGTTTACTAGAGAATTACACTGGATCTAATTATAAAAGAAAGAATGCTTTAATGATATCTTCTTATGCTAATAAGGGTGGGGTAGGTAAGACTACTGTTGCTGTATCAATAGCCAAGGTCATAGCTGAGATGGGTAAGAGGACATTACTATGTGATTTCGACTTTGGAGGAAGAAATGTAACAGCATTCTTTGGTATTCAAGATGATTACGGTAATTATTTCGACAATTTAGGAAAACTGGACAAGCATTTGATAAATGTAGCAGAAAACCTATATATCTTACCGGGTTCAATTAAGATACAGTCGAAGAGTATTTCTGGTAAAGATATAGATAAGTTATTTAGTAAGTTAAAGACACAGTTTGATGTGATTGTAATGGACACCTGCCCATCTCCTTATGAAAAACGATACATGCATACTGTATTATCAAAGTCAGACTTGGTATTTGCCGTAGTAGATCAAAATAAGTTCTCTAGGGAAGAAACCAAGGAGTATGGCGGAAAGTTATTATACATGGGGGTAAAACCAGAAAACATAAGAATTGTAGTAAATAGATACGATAGCAACTTAGTAAGTTTAGATGAGGTAGAGGATGACTTTAATAAAGGTCTAGGTAAAAGTAAGTTCAGAGTAAAGACATTAGCGGTAATACCAAATGACTGGGTAGGAGTTAATCTAGCTACTGATGAAGGTAAGATAGCTAATAGAGAAGTCTGGAAGGAACTGTATAATGAGGTTAATAAAGCTTATAATACAGAGGATATTAAAAGAAAATAGGGGTGAGATTCATTGAACTTAGGCGATAAAATAAGAAGTATGTCCGAACTACTGACAAGCGAGGAAATAGCAAAGGCAATAGAAATTCCTGAGGAACTAGTAAAAGGTGTACTATCTGGGGATATACCAGATTCAGTACTAGATGAGTACGACCCTGAAAAACCTCCTGAAATAAGAATAGTAGAGCAGAAAAGATTCCTACGGAGCAGGAGTATAGGCATAATTGGCACATCAGATATTAAATCGAGCATATTAGCGGCTTATTTAGCCGTTGGTCTTGCCAAAAAGGCAAAGTACAATGTAGCATTAGCAGATTTCAAAGAGTTGTCAACTCAGAAGTATCTATTAGGAATAGGAAGAAACCATACAAATAGTATCAATTTCGCTTGGGGAAACGAGGAGCGGTTTACTGGAAAGGGAAATACACATCATATAATAAGTAACTTAGCAGTATTTATGGGAGCAGCTGGGGTGGTTAAATATCAAGAAATGAGAGAGGGCAGATTAGTTGAACTGCTAAGCGATTTAAATAATAATTATAGCGCAGTTATAGTAGATTGTCCATCTGGGGTAAATGGTTGGGAAGAGTTAATGTCATACTTAGATATAATTATAGTAGATGTGGAGCAAAATAACTTAGGTATTAGTAAATATTGCAGTATTTATACTTACTTATATAATTCCGGAAAAATAGATAAAACATTGGTAGTATTGTCTGGTAACGGACAAACTGGTAACATGTCTGCTGTAGATACTAAGAGAGCAATACTAAATGTAGGAAACGTTGAGGTTATAGGGGAACTGCCTTATGACCCAAGTATAAATAGAGATAGCGCAATATTCAGTAAAACTAATTATTCAGATGCAATAGAAAAAATACTAGGGCAAATATTTCCAGAAACAATAGAAGTGAAGAAAAAGGGCATACTTAAAAGCATACTTGAAAGGATATAAGGATGTATATAAGTTCAGCAGTCGCAACATGGTTGCCGGAAGCATTTAAGTTAGCATCCTTAATGGCTTTAGTATATTCTGCAGTATACGATTGGAAATATAGAATACTACCAGATTTTATATCGTTACCTATAATATTAATTGGATTAGTAGTGGCACTAACACAGGATAATTATGTAACATACATAATAGGTTTAGCTGTAGGATTTGGAATAGTATTACTGGTGGCATTAATAGGTAATACAGGGGGAGGAGATATAAAGTTATGTGGAGCTCTTGGGGTAGTTTTTGGTTATCCTAGTATATTAGGAGTAATGCTAATAGGAGCAGTTTTAGGATCAATATACGGGATAATTAAAATAGTTTGGAATGGAGTTAGGCATAAGGATTTAAAGGGTAGGGCGATAAATGAGTTAGCGGTAGGGGGAAATAACGGCGATGGATTACAAAAAGAACAGTTACCCCTAGGGACATTCCTGATTATAGGGGCTTGGATAACTTATTTATTATAAACTAGAATGGAGGTAAATTAGATTGGACAAAAAGGTGAAGATTATACTATTAGTATCAGTAGTAATAGGGGTAGCACTGTGTGTAGTATCTTGGGGTAAAATTAATACATACCAGCAGAAACAGTTAGATACAGTAGAGGTTGTTGTGGCATCTAGAAATATAGAGGCCTATTCATTACTTTCTAATGAGAATCTAAAAACTATAAATGTATCCAGTAAGTTTGTAGATGAATATACCGTAGTGGATGGTGAAAGTGTTAAGGGTAAAATAACTAACGTACCAGTATATATGGGAAAACCTATAGATAGTAGATATGTTACAGATAAACCAAAAGATATAGGGAACAGGCAAGTGGTAGGAGTCTATATAGACGTGGTAAGGTATTCTGGTGTAAACAATGGAGATATAGTAGATGTCTTTTGGGTAGGAAG
>JGI24709J26583_10001419_pt1 | contig 20275 bp, 12 predicted proteins | sample BioPla2DNA1_FD_26583 | JGI IMG/M metagenome (IMG submission 26583) | reverse complement strand
TGAAATGGCTTTCACCATAGATCATTCTGACATTGAAGTGCTGAATAATTTTCATATGACTCTAAAATATTTAGGAGAAAATGAGCGGGCTGAAAGCATTAGGGCTATGATTTACAATAAAGATCAGAACTTTACGCCTGACTACGAAAAAAGAGATGGAAACTATCTGTGTTTTGTAGCTTCCTTTGCATGCCAAAATGAGCCTAAAAAAATTGCAGCTCTGAGAGCATTCAGGCGGGACGTTCTCTTTTCTCTGCCAGCAGGAACTGCAATAAATCGCCTATATATGAGAACTAGTCCTAGACTGGTATCATCAATGAAGTATTCAGCAAGATTCAAAATTCTCTCCAATTTTTTGATCACCCTCTTTTTAAAACTTCTAAATTTATTTAATATTCAAAAAGGATAAAATGAAAAGCAAACTCCCATACTATCTCCTTCTCTTGACATTTACCCTCATAATTTCTCCTCTCTTTGCAGCTTCTTGCGATGATGAACTTTTTAAGGTGCTTGTCAATTTAGAACAGCCTAAAACCTTCGCAAGACTTCAGTCTTATTCCGGAAATTGGACAGTTATACTAGCTGACCCTGTAGAGAAACTGCGAGATAAAGAACAAAATAAAGAGTTGTCAAGAAGTGTCTCCATGACTCTCGGTGAAACTCAAGATGTTCTTATAACATTGTCACAGAAAGGACTTGCTTTTAGAGCAGGCAATATGCCTGAATCGCCTTTTGAATATAAAAGAATAATTTTCAAAGGAGGAGATCTAATTAGCGTTACTTTTCCTCCATCAGCTCCTATGCTTTTTGAAGGTGAACTTTCTTTTACAAAGGATGCAGACAATTTCAGCATTCGCCTGATCAATCAATTGCCTTTGAATCGCCTCCTCGCCGCAGTCGCCTCTCAGGAAGCCTTTTCAAACAACTCGCAAGCTGTAAAAGCACATATTATTGCATTAAGAACCAAGCTGCTCTATTTTAAAAGAAATTCACTCCATAAAGCAGAAGGCGTGGATATTTGTAATCAAAGGCATTGCGTCAAATACCAAGGAATCGGCTCAAACAAGACTTTGCCGGAAATACTTGTAAAACATACAGCCAATAAAGTTTTAACCTATAAAAACCAAATTATATTGCCGCGATATCATCATACTTGCGGCGGTAAAATATCTTCTTCGGAAAGCGTTTATGGTATTAAAGAGCCCTATCATATAGCCCAAGCGGATGTATATAGACATGGAGAAGCAGAAAATTGCATGCACAGTCCATCATTTAGGTGGCTTATTGAAATTAATAAAAGCGAACTGGAAACTTTTTTATCGCTATCTTATGCTTCAGGAGCCAGCTATTTATACACCTCTTGGAAACCTGAGCAAATCAACAACGAAGAACGCATAACATCTGTAAAAATAAGTGGAAAATCATCTAAAATCATTTCTGGAATTGAATTTCTGAAAAAGCTTCAGAAGTTTTTTGGATCCAAGTCTTTCAAAAGTGCCAGATTTAAAGAAGAAGTCATGAGCAGAACCCTTCAATACACTGGCAAAGGAGAAGGAGATGGAGTTGGTATGTGTCTATATGGAGCCGACGGATTAGCTAAAAAAGGTAAAACAACAATAGAAATTTTGAATTTTTACTATCCTGGAACTGAAGTGAAAACAAACTACTAAAGTTGCTAGTGCTTACTTGGTGATGAAATCGTTTAGAACTCAATACTGAAACTGATAATTGTTCTAAGTAGCTAATAAACAGTTGAAACTCTGATATGAAAAACAAATCCTAATAGCAGTTGAATGGCATAAAACCAATGAGGAAATCAAAGAAACAATGTGTTCTATGCCCTTTTCTGCCCACACTCCACTAGTAACTGTTTGTTAGGGGTGAAACATTCTGACAGAAAGAACCATGCTCAAAGCTGTTACTACAAAAAGAGGAAGATTTACCATAAATTCTTTTCTCCTGTTAAATACAAGTATTCTCTCTTTTTATTTTATCGGCTTTAACTGTTATTTTATTAAGAATTATGCTTAATCCTGATTTTTTTTCCAACCTGAATCAAGAACAACTTGAAGCTGCAGCATTCAAAGATGGTCCCGCTGTATGTATAGCAGGAGCAGGCACTGGCAAAACAAGAACTATAGTTTATAGAGCCGCAAAACTTATCTCGGAAGGCATTCCTCCTGAAAGAATACTTTTGCTGACTTTCACCAGAAAGGCTGCAAATAATATGAGCGAAAGAGCCAAACAACTTGCCGATTCCGTCCAAGGTTCTATAAGAAGCGGAACATTCCATTCTTTTGCCACTTATGTATTGAAAAAGTTTTATCTGGAAGCAGGTCTCAAGCGTTCATTTACTATAATAGACACCAGCGATTCCAAACAAATTTTGGGAAGCCTTCGTAAAAACTATTTTAAAAACAACACATATAACAGCAAGCCTCCTACTAACAGCACCCTCCAAAAGCTTTTCTCTGCCTGTGCTGCACAAAAACTCTCATTAAAAGAACTTATAAATACAGAACACACACACTTTGAACCATTTCTTAAAGAAATTCTTCAAATAAAAGATGACTATAAATCTTATAAATCTGAAAATTCATTGCTCGACTATGATGATTTACTTTTGAAAACAGTCGAACTATTTTCAAATGACGAAAGAGTTTTACAGCTCATATCATCCGAGCAGGACTACATAATGGTTGATGAATATCAAGACACCAATTTTCTTCAAGCTGAAATGCTAAGACTGCTGGGACATTTTAATCACAACATAATGGTGGTTGGTGACGATTCACAAAGTATTTATGCCTTCAGAGGCGCAGAATTCAAAAACCTTTCAGATTTCCCCAACTTATTTAAAGAAGCCAAAACTTTCAGACTAACTCAAAACTATCGCTCCACACAGAACATATTAAACGCATCAAATCATCTGATTTCAAAAGCATCAGAAGGTTTTAAAAACAAGCTTGAAACAGAAAATCCTGAAGGCTCAAAAATCGCTATTGTACCTTGTATGAACGAAGAACAAGAATCCCTCTTTATCTGCAAAAGAATCACAGACTTTTTAAAAAGCGGTATAAAGCCAAAAGAAATAGCTGTCCTTTTCAGAGCAGGTTATCATGCCTTCAGGCTTGAAATGATGCTTAAAACGATTAATTTGCCATTTGTAAAATGGGGCGGTTTCAAGTTTTTGGAGTCAGTCCATTTGAAAGATATAATTTCTTATTTGCGAATAATAAATAATCCTTGGGACAAACTTGGCTGGCTCAGAGTTTTAATGGATATAAAAGGTATAGGTCTCAAAAGAGCCACTGATATATCCGAAGAGCTTGCACGATCTGAGGAACCATTCGATTTTTCTAATATTCCTGAAAATTTTATCAACACTGAACTTAGCCTGCTGCAGCAAACTATGCTTCAAATATCCTCTCAAAACTTCACACAGCCATCCTTAATATTAAATGCAATCACAGATTACTATCTGAAAAATGTCATGAAGAAAAAGTTTGACAATTATACAGAAAGACTCAAAGACATAGACGCATTAGCTGCCATATCCCTTTCTTTTGACTCTCTGGACGACTTTTTAACCTCAATTATTTTGGAGCCTCCCGAAAACATGCAAAACCTTAACCTAGCCTCTCAGAATGAACAGAGCGAAGACAGCATAACACTTTCCACTGTCCATTCAGCAAAAGGAATGGAATGGGAAGCTGTTTTTATAATATCTGCAGTGCAAGGAAGATTTCCAAATTTCAAAGCTCTCAAAAGCAAAGAGGAAATAGAAGAAGAACGGAGACTTTTCTATGTTGCTATGACCAGAGCAAAAAAACACCTTACGATCACGTTACCACAAGAAGTAAGTGATTTTGCCTCAAACATCTCAACCAGCCAGCCATCACAGTTTATAAGCGAACTTTATTGTGATAGTTGCGAAACTTGGAAACTTTTGCCATAAAACATACATTGACAAGGATAAATAAAAACTGCTAACCTGTCATAAATTCTTGAATCCGGGGTATTTTCACCAGATGTTTAGAAATTTGATGATGCTTACTCTAGCACTCACTCTTATAATGGTAAGTCTCTATATTGGAGATTTTGTTAAAAAGCCTAGCAGACAGATAATTATTTTTTACACCTCCAATCTTCGAGGACAAATCAAACCTTTCTCTGGCCTGGTAGGTGATGTCAACTACAAAGAATTAGGCGGAATGGCCTTTATTAAAAGCTATATTGACAAAACCGTCAAACTGCAGGGAATAGATCCGGCAAACGTTCTTGTTCTTGATACCGGAGATGCCTTGTTTGGCACTGCCGAAGCTACTTTAACAATGGGCGAAACCCCGCTCAGCATTATGGAACAAGTAGGCTATGATGCTATGGCAGTAGGAAATTTTGAGTTTGAATTCGGCATGGAAACCCTTCGAAAATTTGTCGGTTTAAAGAAAGTTCCCATGTTAGCCGCAAACTATAAAGATCTGAATGAACGTCCAGGGCTCAAAACTTTTGAGCCTTTTTTGTTAGTTACTAAAGGCAATGTAAAATGCGGAATTATAGGCTTAGGATTAGATGACATAGCCAGAAACACCAGACAAGAAAACATTGTAGATCTTGAGGTCAAAGACTTAGTTACCTCCGCTAATGAAGCAGCTAAACAACTCAAAGCTCAAGGCGCCGATCTGGTTATTTTAATATCACATAATCCGATGCTTGCTTCGCATATAAACCATGTACAGCATCTGCAAAACATAGATGTAGTCATAAGCGACTTTGTCAATGCGAAAATGCGAACTAATGAGCCGCCTATGATTTGTTTATCTCCTCCAAGCCGCGGTGCTGGTGTTGGAGTATTAAAGCTCACTGAAAAAGCTGGCAAATGGGAATTGAATTTATTCAATAATATGGTCGCTTTTTTAGATTCAAGCAGTTTACAGCCTGATCCTGAAATAAACAGAACCATAGCCTCACTGGAATCCCAACTGGATACATTGCTAAATCAGCCTCTAACTTATTGCAAAGAAAACTTTGCTACAAAATACAATGCTGAATCAGATATGGGCAATCTTATAACTTCTCTCATGAAAGAGATTACGGGAGCCGATATTGCCATGACCAACTCAGGAGGCATAAAAGCTGGATTCAGTGAAGGTCCCCTTTTGCTTAGAAACCTCTATGAAGCTATTCCTTTTGACAACAATCTCTTTATGGTTACTTTAAAAGGCTGGGAAATAGAAAATCTGGTTGAGCAGAGCTTAACTGGCAGGGGAACATTTTTGCAATCTTCCGGAATTGATTGTCTTTACACGATGGAAAACCCAAAGGGATTCAGAATATTGCAAATTTTTATCAATGACATCCCCTTAGAGGCGGAATCAGAATACACAGTAGCCATCAATGACTTTATGTACAAGAACTCTATTGATTGGCCAGAGTTTTCCTCCAACAAGACCAATAAAGTCTGCGGCCTTTTCAGAGATGAAATGAGAAAACTTCTAAGGACAAAACCTGCAATATCGCCTGACAAGAAACAACACTATGTGCTTTCTCACGAAGGAAGACAACTTCATAGACAACCCTTAACCTATCCTGAGTTTCCCTATGCTAATCTCCAAGAACCGGATAAAAACAAAGATAAGTTCAGACGTTCTATTTGCGAGCTTATGCGACAGGAAGCAGGCACTGACATAGCAATTCTGCCCGCATCTGTATTCAAAAGAGACAAAAACTACAACTTCTCAACAGTTACCCCTCAAGTACTCGTTGACACTCTCTACGATAATGTAGACATATATACCCTTGATATACAAGGCGCCTCACTGGCAAAATATATAAAAGAGCGTATGCAGCAAATGCAAACTTCAGAGTTGTTATTCACTGGTTTTTCTCTAGAAAACAAGTCTGGAAAATCTTCAGAACATGCTATAATTAACTGGTCGGGAATTTTTTCGGAAGATCACATATATAGTCTGGCAATAACCCGACAAGGCTTAGACGATATTATTTCTTACGCTTATGGACAGCCTGTCAATCGTTTTAACGATATAAGACGGCTTACTGTTAACGGTTTGAAACATCAAGAAGGTTTTCCTGAGTTAAGAAGTGCCTTTTACTAATTTTTTTAATACTGAATCTCTGCAATTTAAGATAATAGCACTTTTTATAATAGTGCTGGTTTTACCGCTCTCAATAATAGCTGCTATAACTCTCAAGCGGATATCTGATGTAGCAAATCAAGATCTAAAGCAAAGTTTGGACTACTCTATTTCAATATTTGAAAATAGTTTAAACGATTATATTCAAACTCAAAAGCTGAATACCAAAACTACAGCTGATTTTGACTTGGCTCCTTTGTCTCAGTTGTCTTTGCCTGCTTCAGACACTGTTAATATGTTGGAAAAGAAAAAACAGGATTTTGACCTTGACTATGCCGCCGTAGTAGAAAGTCAAAGCAGGATAAAATTCACGGTAGGAGCATTCCCTATACCTGCATTACAAGTTCCTCTGATGCAGACTTTTTGTTTTACACCCTTGAATGCCAATCTCTATGTCATAAATGATGAACCTTGGGTCTTCTCTGCAGCCCAATTGATGAATGACGAACGAGAACATCCGCTTTACGTAGTTTTCGGAAAAAAAATTCCGAGAAACTTTGCTGATAAATTTAAGAACTTTACTGCTGCTGAATATACTTTGCTATATGCAAACAAACGTATTTTAACAACTTTAATTGATTCCTATGCCAATAGAGACTTGAAAACCTATGTGAAGGATCCTGAAAAATCAGGCGGTTACACAGAAGTCTTCGGAAACCAATACTACTATGAACGTAGAAGAATTTTGCCCTCAATACTTGAAGAAGCTATTACTTTGGAAACTCAAGTTCCAGTTTCTCCTTACATGCAGCTAAGAAAAAGCATGACCAGAGACTTCACCTTCTTTGCCGTTATGAGCGTAATTTTAGCTCTTGCAACAGGCACAACCTTGGCAATTAAAATAGCAAACCCGGTATCCGAACTTTCAAAAGTCACTTCCAGAATAGCTGACGGAGACCTGACTCCGCCGAAACCCCTTAGAAGACAGGATGAAATAGGTGTTTTGACGGATAATTATATAAAAATGGTCAAGGCGCTCAAACGTGAAATGCAACAAAAAGAGCGCAGAATGACAGAGCTTAATACCCTCTTCGAAATTAGCAACGCTGTCAACCTCATCAGCAATTCTGAAGAGCTCTTACAATTTTTGCTGGCTCACTCCATTAAAGCTTTACGAGCCGAGAAGGGTTCAATCATGCTTTTAGACGACGAAACAGACGAACTTGTGGTAAGAGTTTCCTATGGAAGCGGCTATAAAACTCTTACTACAACTCCTGTAAAACTCGGTGAAGGCGTATGCGGCAAAGTAGCTGCTACTGGAGAGGGAATAATTGCAAACGATGGATTTAAAGATCAGCGTTTCAGCACCTTTGACGGTATGTTGCCCGTGGAAGATATAATTACACTTATTTCAGCTCCGATGAAATTTAAAGACGGCATAATCGGCGTAATCAATATAATAAACAAAAAAAACAAACGCAATTTCAACGAAAATGACCTTTCTTTGCTCAATCTTATTGCCTCCCAAGCTGCTGTAACCATTGAAAACAATAAACTTTATGAACTTTCAATTACCGATGGTCTCTCAAGACTCTATGTTCACAGATATTTCCAAGCAAGACTTTCCGAAGAACTTCTCAGAGCCAGACGATATGCGCTTAAATGCAGCTTAGTGCTCATAGACATAGACCATTTTAAAAACTTCAACGACACTTACGGACACCAAGTAGGAGACGATGTCATACGCTTGGTGGCGGGACTCCTGAAAGATACTGTAAGAACAGGTATAGACATACCCTGCCGATACGGCGGTGAAGAAATGACAGTTATCTTGCCTGAAACAAATAGCCAAGAAGCATTCCGAACTGCAGAACGTCTAAGAAAACGCATAGAAGAGACAAAGATCCCTCATAAAAATGAATTTTTGAGCGTGACCGTTAGTATAGGAGTAGCCTCCTACCCCGAACATGCAAAAGACAAGGACACCTTGATCAACGCTGCTGACAAAGCAATGTATGTAAGCAAGGGCGAAGGAAGAAATCGCACTACCCTAGCTTCCTGACAAACAATAGTCAGTGATGGGTGGCGAGTAGCAAAAAACCAAAGAGATTAGGGCGTAGGGTGTGGGGTGTAGTAAAATTGTTTAGACTCAATCGCTAAAACTAATAACTGCTTTGAGATGTTAATAAATAACTGTGTTTTTTTTCTGTGTTTCTTACCTTTCAGCCTCTGTGATGTTTTTTATGGTAAAAATCGACACAAATTGCTATTCTATGCCAATAGAATGCAATTTAGCTCGACTCTCGGAGCAAGACAGAGATTTACAAGTTTACTTGTAAAATCAATGGATTAAGCCGAGAGTGAGGAAAAGCAGAAATGCTTTTTCTAGATTTTTTGCCTTATTTGCCCTTCATCTGTGTTAATCAGTAATCTGCGGATAAAAAAATGGTTTTGGTTCTCAGTCTGTGTATTCCGTGTGTTCTGTGGTTTAAAAAGGCTCCGGAGTGTTTTTGTGGTTTGTATTCTAGCTCTTTGCTACCCCAAACCCACTAACTCCTAATCCCAGTATGTGTGAGGAATGAGTTTGACAAAAGCAGAAAAAATTTTCTTTTCCTTGCTTACTGTAGTCATATTGGCAGAGGTTATGATTCTAACTGTCAATTACTCGGAACGAAAATCTGTTAATTCAAAAATTCTAAATAAAATCCAAAGCATCCAGCTCTTAACAGATCAAACTCCTTTAACCAAAGACTCTCCTCCATTCGAGCTTCATAACCAAGAGAAACTGAATCTGAACAAAACAGATCTTTTCAGTATCAAAATGCTAACATGCCTTACAGATTCGCAAGCTGAAAAAATATATAAATATGTCAAAAAAAACCATCCAATCAAGGATTTGAAAGAACTGCTTAAGATTAAAGGAATAACTCAAGCAACTATTGAAGAATTAAGCAAATCTGCCACTACTTTTGGAGGGCATGCCGGACAAAAAGCCTGGGGCAAAAAGCTCGATCTTAACTTTGCTACTATTGAAGAACTAAGCTCTTTGCCGGGAGTCGGAAAAGCTTCAGCACGTAAAATTCTGGAATTCCGAACACAAAACCTGAGTTTTTCCTCTCTGGCAGACCTTTATGAAATTCCAGGATTGTCGGAAAAAACTATAAAAAGCTTGATTGAAACAACAGAGGTCAAATGAACAGATATTACGGTTTTAAGCAAGAAGGTTCATTCAAAACTTTCAGCACAAAACTAGCCGCACTATTGATTTCTTTTCTTGCTATTTTCTGTTTTCTCCTTATAGCAATGCCTGATTTTGCTGGACTTTGGCCGCAAAAGCTCTCTGAGAACCTTAAGATAGATTTTATAAATGTAGGTGACGGAGATGCAATCCTAATCCAAACTCCTGCAGGAAAAAACTATCTGATAGACTCAGGAGCCTGCATAAGCCCTGAGGAAGCCAATATACTGAAGGTTAGCAGAGTCGAAGATTATTTAAGAAACCTTAAAATAGATAAACTTGACGGAATTCTCATCACCCATTGGCACAATAACCATTTTTCAGGTTTCTTGAGAATTATTAGACTTTATGAGGTACAAACTGCTTACAAAATTACAGCTAAACCTGTCTCCAACTCAGACTACTTCGATTATACTGAGCTTTGTAAAATGAAGAATATCGAGAAGAAACACATAGCAGCAGGCGACATTTTGAATTGGGGCGAGGAGCTTTTTGTTCAAGTTTTAAACCCGCCAACTCATCGCCACAAAATCGACACAACCATAGAACATCATGAAAATTCAGCAGTGATTTTGTTAAGATACGGCAAGGTTCAAATATTGCTCTGCAGTGACATAACTCCTGATGGACAAAAGGAACTGATGAAATATGGAGAGAGCTTAAAATCGCAAATAATAAAATTGCCTGGCCATGGACGAGAAAACACCCTTTTTGAACCATTTTTAGAACTCGTAAATCCAAAAAAGGCTATTATCTCTGCTAAATTAAAAGAGGGGCTTCCCTACTCTATCACAGATAGTCTTGAAAACCTTGGCGCAGAGATCTACACAACTCATAACCATGGCAATATCTCCATCACGGTCGGCGGTAAAACAGAAGAGGATTATCGCTTAATAACAAACATCGACTGAACTGCTGCGCCTAAAGGTTTCTTTTCTTTTTTTATCCACAGATTCCACAGATAGAGAACCGATAAAGAATGAAAAACGAGCAAAACTATTCTTTACCTCCTGTGCTCCCCCCTGATTTTTTAGTGGTTGCCGCAACCGCCTCTATGCTGATGCTCACGACAGGTAGAACCCGTTGACTTCAGAGTGCCCTGCGCATAAGCTTCGGCTGCTGCCTTGGCATCTCCTGCAGCTCCCAATACAACTTCTATATTTCTTTCGTTGAAAATATTGACAGCTCCTGCTCCCATACCGCCGCTAATTATAACTGTTACACCTTGCTCGGCAAGAAAATTGGGCAAAAATCCGGGTTTATGCCCAGGATTAGCTATAGTTTCGCTTTTAACAATCTTCTTGTCTTCAGCTTCAAAAATCATGAAGTTTTCACAATGTCCAAAGTGACCAGTTACCATTCCATTATCGCTTGCTACAGCAATTTTCATTTTATTAATTCTCCTTTTATTTTAATATATTAACCACGAAAAAGCACGAAAAAGGGCAGAAACCTCAGAAAAACTCCAGAACCTTTTTAAACCACAGAACACACGGAATACACAGACTGAGAATCAAAACCATTTTTTTATCCGCAGATTACACTGATTAACACAGATGAGGGGCAAATAAGGCAAAAAATCTCGAAAAAGCATTTCTGCTTTTCCTCACTTTACCATAAAAAACATCACAGAGGCTGAAAGGTAAGCAACACAGAAAGAAAACACGGTTATTTATTAAACATCTCAAAGCAGTTATTAGTTCCAGCGATTGAGTCTAAACAATTTTACTACACCCCACACCCTACGCCCTACCCCCTGTTTTAAGCAGTATGTCCATTGTTTTCCCGTAGAGCTCTTTAACCGCTCTGCCAGAGATACAATCAATATCAACAATAGTTTTTCCATTGTTGACTGCTTTAATTGCATCAGAATCAAAAGGTATCTTTCCAATAAAAGGCAGATTGTTAAGTTTACAAAACTCTATTATTTTATCCGAATTTTCCAAATTAGTATCATATTTATTAATACAAATTGCCGTTTTGACACCGAACTTTGCAGCTGTGTTAACTATTCGTTCCATATCACTGATACCTGATATAGAGGGCTCAGAAACTACAAGAACCATGTCAACACCGCTTATTGAAGCTATTACAGGGCAACCTATTCCAGGCGAGCCGTCTATAATCGCAAATTCAGCTGCTTTTGCCGCAGTCTTCATACGCTTTTTCACTTCAGTAACCAATAAGCCTGAAGTGCCGCTGCCCATTTTGAGCTGAGCAGTTGAAAATACCTTCTCTTTATCTTGATAAAGAGTCATCTCGCCGTCAAGAGAGGGGTTCATTTTGATTGCCCCCGTCGGACAGATATATGCGCAAACGCCGCAGCCTTCGCAAGAATAAGGTTCAACTTGGTATTTGTCTTCTGAAGAAATAGCATCAAATCGGCAATGTTGCTTACAAAGACCGCATGCTGTACACAGACTGTTGTCTATTTCAGCCTTCGGCAAACCATAATAATCAGCTTTGTCAGGAAGTGTATCCCACTTGCTTATCAAGTGGAGGTTAGGAGCATCTACATCGCAATCTGCATAGGCTTTAGCTTCAGCAAGCTTAACAAAGGCGCTTGCAATGGTTGTTTTACCTGTGCCCCCTTTACCGCTGAGGATTAACAGCTGCTTCATGCTGAACCTCCTTCATTACAATCTCAAGCAAAGAAGTGAAAATATTTCGGTATTTTTCGCTTTCGTAAACAGCTATTTTCGCATCTGAATTCAACTTGCCAAGTTCATTGTCAAATGGGATTCGGCCTAAGATCTTTATATTTTTCTCAAAGCAGAATTTTTCAGATGGATTTTCAGACTGCATACATTTATTAAGAATAACTCCGAATGGTTTATTAAATAGAGTTACCAGCTCATAAACCATAGCAAGATTATGTGCACCGAATAAGGTAGGCTCAGCAACTAGAATACAATAATCCGCATCTTTAATGCTTTCCATGACAATGCAGGCACTTCCTGGCGGACAGTCGATAATAGTCTGTGTGTTCGGCTCAATATCAATACCTTCAAGCAACTCTTTAATTATAGGAACTCCTGTCGCTTCGCCTGTATTCAATATTCCAGTGTTAATGCTAATATTGCCTGAAGTTCCTTTTTGGATTTTGCCAATGGATTTTTCTTTTTCTCTCAGAGCCTTTTGCGGACAAACCAACAAACAGCCGCCGCAGGAGTGGCAAACATCATCAAATACGATCAGCTTGTCTTTAACATAGGCAAGAGCGTTAAAGTTACAAAAAGCCACACATTTACGGCAACCGTCACAGAGTTCTTGATTAACTTCAGGAATCCTTACCTTAACTTCTTTTTCTGTGAGCCATTCAGGCTTAAAGAATAAATGACCATTCGGCTCTTCGACATCGCAATCAATGTAAAGAGTCTTTTCAGCTGCCGCAGCCAAGTTGACTGAGACTAAAGTTTTTCCTGTACCGCCTTTGCCGCTCAGGACAGCTATTTTCATATTTTTTCCTTCAGTGTGCATGGAATCCTTCATGTATCTCTTCCAGCAAAGAGAGTTTTCCAGCTGCAAAAGCTTCAATGTTGTCTTTTATTGAATCATTTATTGTCTTGTAAATTTTTATTTCAGCGGCATTCAAAGCATCAGCGGCATTTTCTCCCAAACGGGGAACAAGCAAAGCTTCAACATTGTTGTCAGCTAAAGTTTGCGCAGCCTTGATTCCAGCTCCGCCCCTGCTTTCCATAGCCTTGTTATCAACAAAGACGGTTTCTTTGGTTTCCGTATTATAAATAAGAAAATAAGGAGCACGCCCAAATGATGGGTTTATTGTGCCTTCAGCTTTTTTTTCGTTTACAGGCATAGCTATTCTCATAACAATCTCCTTTTCTGTTTTACCTTGTTCATCAGTGTTTGATTCATTTTTGTGTCTGAATCTGCGACAGCCATGATTACGTGCTCGTCTGCACATTGCTCCCGCTTCATCGCAAATTCTGTATTCACCGCCTTCAATTGAAAGAGGCTTGCCTTTGACTAAGCATTCGGCCAGCTTCTTTCTGGCTTCGACATAAATGCCTTGCACAGTGCTGCGTGCAACATTCATTTGCTGTGAACATTCTTCTTGATTCAAACCTTCAAAATCAATAAGTCTTATGGCCTCATATTCGTCAACAGTCATGACTATAGGTTCTTGTTTTCCAGCGGAAGAACCGAGAGGACTAAATCTGCTGTTTTCAGGCAAGCAACAAACTTTGCGCCGTTTAACAGGTCTAGCCATTTTCATTGCCTCCTAAATATTAAATGACATATGCCATTAATTAAATACAATAGTTAATGGCATATGTCAATAACTCTTTAATTTAGAAAAAAGAAAAATTATTTCTGAAATATAACAATGCTTATTTATCGGCTTCTTAAAGCAATTGTTAGTTTCAACTATTATGAAGGTTTTAAAGAATGTAACTCGCCACCCGTCACTCGCCCCTCATCACTAATTTTTAAGCTAGCTTAAAAATCCCATCTGTGTCCATCTGTGGATAGATAAAAGTTTTAGATGTTACAAACTACTAGATTTTAAGTTATTCAGTTCTAAGTTCTAAAAGCTCATATAGCGAGAACTTTCGCTTTGTTCGGCCTTTAATTTCAACTCGGTCCACAAAGCTCACCCTTGCTGCTCCTTTTAAGAGGCGTATAGTCCAACCGCAAATCATAATACCGGTGTTTTTAGCTTTATGCGCAGCGCCTTTGAGCCTGGAGGCCAAGTTGACAGCATTGCCTATTACAGTGAAATCAAGCCTGCCAAAGCTGGAGCCAATATTTCCAGATATAACCTCGCCAGAAGCTAATCCAGCTTTTATTTGAACTTCAGGACGGATTTTCTTATATTCTGCTACTAGTTTCAACAAAGCATTAGCAGCATCGAAAGCATAAGAGTTGTCATCTGACTTTTTCAAAAAGACCATCATGACTGTGTCGTCTATTATTTTATCTATGTATCCTCCAAAATCTTCTGCACAAGAGCCAGCAACCTCTATCAAAGAACTGATATCTTTAACAAATATTTCCACATTTTCATCTGGAGGAAGAACAGCTGAACAGAAAATTATAGAAGCTTCTGCCTTTTTAGCTGCAGCTCCCAGTTCATCTTGCCTAAGGAGCTTTATTTCCTTCAATGCCTCATCCGAGAGAAAAGCAGACATTTCTTCTTTTTCTCTGAGAGCCTTAACCATAGCATTGAAGGCATCAGCCAATTTTTCAAAGGCATCGCCTGACTTATAATCAGCTTTAGTTGTCAAATCTCCCTTTGAAAGCTTTTCTGCGCTATCTTTAAGAAGAGTTACAGGAATCACAACTGTTCTGTTCATAATAAAATATAAAAGAGCTATAGAACCAGGAAAATATAGCAGCAAAAAGACTGCAAGTTGTGTAAGAATTTTCCCTATTCCATTTTTTTCTGTTTCAGCAAATACAGCTATTAAGATATTCAAGTTTTTGTTATAGGCAATTTTCTCGACTTTTTTCCCTTCGACTCTTGAGAATTTGTTTTGAGCTGCTCCAACTTCTTCCAGTTTAGACAGATTTTCTAATGCAGGGAAATCTTTAGATGTTATCCAGGTTTCAGGAGAAGCTAAGTCACCAGAGCCTACAACAGGAATCAGAGCTATTTTCAGATGAAAACCTTTGCTTATCGTAAATAATAGTTCCTTCTCTTGTTGTTGCGCAAATTCCTTCAATAGCTTTCTGCTATCAAATATAACCGATATTATCTTATCTACCATTCCATCGTTTGCATTGTAACTCTCTTGATAGCCAGATAAAAAATTCGGGGGCAAAAAATGCAAAGTCATCAAATTGCCTAAATTATCAATATAACTTTCAACCTTAATGAATTGGAAAGCATACTTTTCCAGCATTTGGTCTTCCGGAACACCTTCGCTTTCCGCTCTCAATCTTCCCAAAATGATTTTAGGCAAAAGTGTATAAATAGCTTTTTGGTACTCTGACAAGCTAACAGAGGTTTTTGTTTTACATATTTCAATATAATCCGTGCCGTCAGTTTTTCCAACAAGGAAAAGCCAATCTCCTTTGTTAGTCTCCAGCCAGTTTTGGAGTTTTCTTCGAGTTTCATTTTTGTCACTGTCTACAATATTGGTAAACACAGCATTCATAGCAGCTGTTTTACTTTCAACATAAGTATTCAGGGCTGTATCAATCTGCTGTAGGCTGTTAACTGCTGTTTTCTCCAACTGCCTCATATTTTCCTCTTCTAAGTGAGATGCATATGAGATGTACATCAATGCAAAAATCAGAAATGGAAAGATTGAAACAAATATGGCCGACAAAACGACTTTGCTTTTAAGAGGCCTTTCAGAAATATTTTCCTTGCTTAAGGCTTTCAATAAAAAGAAGAAAGAAACAAGTACAACTAATGCCAAAGGAACTTTCAGTATTCTAAAAACTTTCCTGAGCAAATTTTCAAAGAGCTCTTGGCTTGCTGTAACTACCAGTACAGGCAACTTATTAGAAACCGCGTCTAGATTTATCGGATAGAAAGTATTTGCGGTTATCCTTTTCCTTAAAAAAGCGGAATTAGGAACAGCTGCCAAAGAAATTGTGCCGTCATTGTTAAACAAAAAGTTATCAAACAGTCGGTTAACAGCAACATTTGCGGTGGAGGGATATTTTCTCTGTCTTATGCTGCGTTTTATTCCGCGGGTATTGTTCATATTCATTGCGTTTTTCATGATCATAAAATCACTGATGTCCCGATCACGAATCAAAAGAACAGTCATACTTTCATCTGTGTCTAAATGATCTGAAAGACAGTATAAATAAGCTCTTCCGATGGAAGTTTTCCCAGAAATAACCGGAATAAGTTTGTTCAGCGAATATTCAAGATGAAGAAGGGAGAGCTTCATCTGAAAGTGAGCATATCCTCTTTTATCTTCTCTTGTGTCTTTCGCCTCGTTATTCTTCTCAATATTTCTCAAGGCTCTTAAGAAGCTATGCATGAGACTGGCAGAAACATAGCCGAAATCCTCCTCCAAATCTTGATGCAAATAATACGAGAAACTATCTCTGTCATTAGTTTTTGCAAAGAAAACACCTGCTACCTTGCACTCAAGGTGTTTCTCCGAAAGAGGCAAAATTTTTTCTGCCGTATCAGCTTTTGAGAGGTGCGGATCTGCCAAAAATCCTGTTATCAGATGGTTCAAGATCTCCGTAGGATTCATAAGAGAATCAAAAGTCTCCATATCTTGAACAAGCATCTTTTGAATTTGCGGCAGAGCCTTTTCTTCTGCATAATCAGCATATTTCAAGGTAAAATGAGAAAAGGCTAGCGCAGGTATTAAAGCCAAAATAACCCAAACCGCTAAACTGCGGAAAAAATTTAAAATTTTGTTTTTAAATTTGCTTTGGTTGCTTTCCATATGTAAATCATTCCCAAACTAGGCCTGAATTTCCAATTCACCGCCTAAGTCACCCAATATGAAACTATAAGTTCCATTGACAGCTTCTATTGTTGGCAAATCAGCATAAATTTTACTTAAGCATTCTTCTTTTTTGGTTTGCCCTTCCATTTGCTCTGCTGTTTCTAAGAGATCGCCGACCAATAAAAAATGTTTTTTATCTCCTGAGCCGGCAAAACCGCTCAGCAAACTTCCAGTAGCTAAACCTATGCCAGTCTCAATCGGAAACTTTCCTGCAGCAATTCTATTAGCATTAAAAGTTTTAAGAGCTAGTCTCATGGCCAAAGCTCCTCTGCAGGCTAATAAAGCATGGTTTACACTAGCCGTAGTATCATCCGGTTCATAGAAAGTTGCAACTATAGCATCGCCTATCATTTTTTCTATTCTTCCGCCATTAGCCAAAATAGCCGATTCCATAGCTGTAAAATACTCATTCAAAAGCTCCACAATATCTTTGGCTGAGTTATTCTCAGTGATTGTTGTAAAACTCCTTATATCCGAGAAAAGAGCGGTGGCGTTTCTTTGCAGGATTTTATCAGACTTTTCCTCTGATTTGATTGTTGTGTAAAGACTGGCAGGAATAAATCTTTTTATAGCCTCTCGCTCAGAAAGGCCATTCGCCATGTTGTTAAAGGATTGGGATAGGTCTGCAAATTCCTTTTCAGCTGCCAGGGGAGGCATATTCGTATAATCTCCCTTCTCAATTCTGCGAACAAAATCTGAAAGCTGATTTACAGGCAAAATCAGAGAAGAAGAAAGATAGTTTGAAGAAAGCAAAAGGGACAAAACTATAAATGCTGAAAACATAAATGGAAGAAGCTTCCATAGCTTAGGCTTTGGCAATATTGTATCAATCTCTGCTTTTGCCATATAAGCTATAGAAAAGTCATCTCTAACCTGCCACTCATTGTACAAAAGTTTATTCCCATCTCTCTTTAGACTGGAACCTGAAGAACCGGTAGAAAGCACATATGTAAAGACATCACGGTATTTATTGAGTTCGGATTCTTCTAAAACAACGGGCATATATTTTTCTTTTCTGGAAACACAATATGTAATCTTGACTCCGTCAAATTCTTCGCATGTGAGATATTCATTTTTAGGAAATAAATTTCTGAAAAAATGTAACTCCTGATTTCTATGCAAATATGTCAAATAAGCCATGCCTGCGATTTGCTGAGGAGTCTCCTCTTCCGAAAAAAACCACGCGATGCCTTTAACCGTTCTGGAAATAGACTCCAAACCTTGACTTATAAGTCCCTCCATTTTTGGCAGGACATTTGGAGAGAACACAGTGCGCATTACCTCTTCAAATGGAAATATATAGAGATTGAGGAGCCTCTTTTCCATATTGCTGACAAAACCTCTAAGAGACTTGGAAAAAATCTTCAGAGGCTCTACCAGAAAGTAAAGTATAACATTTTGTTCAGGTCTGTCTGCATGTATATAGCCATTAGAAAAGAGTATGCGGGTTTTGTCCAATTCAATATATTTGTTAAATTCACTACGCTCTGCTTGAGTAGGGCTTTTTCTCCCTGTTTTTCGCATATTTGAACTTATATTCCCCAAGACTTTCCGAGCCGTTTCTGATTGAAGCGAAAATGCATTTTCCATATCACGCCGTTTTTTTTCAAAGAAATTAAATCGCAAAGATATTTTTTCCTTGCAAGCATCTAAGGCTACTTTTTCCAGTTCATTGCTGGCTAAGGAATAAATGCTGAAAAATCCGGCAGAGGGTATAATCAAAGCTGAGACTATCATTAAAGTTATTTTTTTACTCAAATTGATCCGTAAAATAGGCACTCCCTTATGTAGAGCTGTCATAGCTATTAAAAGCAATATACAAATCAAAAGAATTGAAACATTAACAATCTGCAAAAGTTTTTTGATTTTTAAGTTTACCAAAGAGGCCTGTAGAGAAATTTTCAGATGATTATTCGCAAAAAAGTCTGAATAGTGCTCATAAAGAGCAGGATTTATATTCTTAAACTGTCTGAGATAGTTATGCGATATATCAGGAAAAGGAAGGTGATAAAGAACCTCATTCTCTCCAGTCGCAAAGTATGGATATTCCAGTGAACCTTTCTCCAGAGTTTTCAAAATTTTAGTGTAATTTGAATTCTCCAAAGCATGTTTTACTATCTCATCATAGGGAATATCACTGATCTCCGTTAAATATACTACAAAGGCTGCATTTTTATTGTTATTTAAAAACCTGACAAAAAGGTAACCCTTAATTCCATTATCATTAAAAAATGTCACCGGAAAATAGGTCTCTTTGCCGTTAAACTTCAAAGAGAATAAAACCGGTTCATTAAAATAAGCAGCGGGATTATTGTCTTTCAAATAGTCAAGCTGCTTTAAGTAGTCACCATTATATACGGAAAGTAAACTCTGCAAAGGTCTGGTTCTAATTTTTTTTGGTTTATTTGTTCCATGGAAAGAATACAGCCTGCCGCTCGAAACTTCAAAAAGTCCTATAAAGCTGGGTGAAAGAGAAAAATCTTTTTCATATTTTTCATTGAGTTTCTGAAGCAGCAAATCATTATTGGGAAACAGAGGTTCTTCCGATACCTCCAATAAATCAGCCATTGATTCAAAAACAGAAGCAGCATACAGGTCAGGAGAAAGTTGCTCTTTAAGCCTATCCGCTTCCGCATAGAGATATTCTTTTGCTGAAGTTTCAAAAGTAAATGTTTCTCTTTCAGCCAATCCGAAAAGATAATATCTAGTTCCAAGCAATGGCAACAAAAATAACAAGGCCAGAAAAAAGAGAATTAAATAGTCTAGCTTTAAGGCCTTAGAAGCTAGTTTCATCTTCAGCTCTTAGAAGAGATAGAACTCTCTTTTGGGTTGATTTCACTAAGAACCCTATCCTTTTCCGGAACATATTTTTTCATGAAGCCTCGTAAATTAGAAAAAGCGCCTGAGAGAATATTAATCTCGCGGCCTGTAGGATAAGATCTGTGAAAGAAGGTTCGAAAGATCTGCATAACTCTGTCGCCATTCACATCCGGCAGAAACTCACACATAGAAAGAACATTGGCCATATGCTCATAAAACCTTTCCAAATCTTCGGTTTTAGCTGGCTGCTCTAATATGTTGTCAGCTTGGGCTTTTGGTAAAAGCAGAGGATCTCCAAAAATTTTATAAAGTTCGTGAGCCACAAGTAAAACTGCCTGAGCCAAATTCAAAGAGGTACAAGCCTCGTCTGTCAATATCCGCACAGAACCCATACAATGACTAAGATCTTCTTTAGTAAGCCCCCACTCTTCTCTGCCAAAAACTAACGAAATAGAGCCTTGAGGAAGCATTTTGGTAATAAGATCCATAGCCTCAGCCAAAGTATAGTTCGGCTCATGGTATTCTCCTCTGCGATTGGCCGTTCCTAATACCAGAACACTGCCTTTTGTAGCCTCGGGTATGGTCTCTACAATTTCAGCATTTTGTAAAATTTCAGAAGAATGCATAGCCATTTTGATGGCATCTTCCTCATCAACAGAACATCCTGGCCTGAC
>JGI24709J26583_10001417_pt1 | contig 20310 bp, 22 predicted proteins | sample BioPla2DNA1_FD_26583 | JGI IMG/M metagenome (IMG submission 26583) | reverse complement strand
AAAATAAATATAGATAGTATTGGCAAATTTAGGCGGGATGGCGGGGACTTGTGGTGGGCAGGTGTAAAAAACAATAGACAACTGATGGAACTATACAACGCACTAACAAAAAATCTTTCCGACTTCGGTTTTAAAATAGAAAGACGTAAATTCAAAGCACACATTACACTTGGAAGAGAAATTATCACGAAAGTATCTCCCCACAAAATTGAAGAGTTCGGACAGATGGTAGATAAAATCAAACTTATGAAATCAGAACGCATAAATGGCAAGCTTATATATACAGCTATACATGAGTGTAAGGCCTCTGCAAATCAAGATTAACCTTGCTTACTTATTGTTTTCCATTTCAGCAAATACGGAATCGCAAAACTCCTCCCATTCAGTCTTGTACTTTTCATGAGACAAAAGTTTCATGTCATGCGGTGCGTACACGCCCCGCATTTTTGATTCCTCAACAAATTTCCAAATATAATCATCCGTATCAGATAAAATTGATTTTACAGTCTCATAGCCATTAAACACTGCGTAAAATAAGCGAGTATGGCCGTCAATCGAAATATAACGACCATTCCAAGGAAACACTTGAATAACAATGTCTTCTGCTCTACAAAAAAACGAAGCAACCGCTTCAAGTTTTAGCTCATCAATAAAAAATTGAGATGACTGAATTTCATCAATATTTACACTAAAAATTTCCGGTAACGGATATTCACATATCAAAACGCCTTTTGCATCATAAAACATATTTATTTGTGGAGAATGAAAGCGAAATTCTTCAACTAAAGCCAAATAATTTTGAACAAGTTCACCTCTGACAACTGCCTCATCAGGTGAAATAGTCTAAACTTCATACGTCTTATCTTCTATAAGATAAGCTCCGTGCTGCTTTAAAAAAGTATCTGAAAACCTGCAGTCATCATAAGAGTTTATTCTTACCATATCCACGCTTTATCCTCTCCTACTACTATCCACATAATTTTTTATTCTAATAAATATATACATTTTACAACGATACTAAGAATTTAACTCTACAATCTTGACATCAAAACTATATCCTTCGCACAATTCATTAAAATAAATATGTCATCTATACTATGGTCTTAATGCTGTAATCGGTACAACGTAAACACCATCTTCCCTTTGATAGGCAAAGTTACTTAATCCACATACAACTACTAAAACATCTGGGAACATTGCTCCTTCTGCTTTTAATTCATCTCTTATTTTAATTAAAGATTTTGCAGCTTCTTCTATTGCATCTGCACCAAGTTTAATTTCAAAAGCTCCCCAACGACCATCTTCTAGATGAACTATTGCATCTATTTCTCTATTTTTATAGTCTTGGTAATGATATATCTTAGCTCCTAAGCTTTCTGCATATATTCTTAAATCTCTTACACAGAGAGCTTCAAACATAAAACCAAATGTATTTAAATCATTTAATAAATCCTTATAACTTGCTCCAAGTAAAGCTATAGCTAAAGATGGATCTACAAAATGTCTTTTATCCGCTTGTTTAATACGAGTTGAAGATCTTATATTAGTTGAAAAAGCTTTTTGATTATCTATTAAAAATAATCTTTCAAATATAGTTAAATATGTAGAAATTGTATCATTATCAAGATTATCATTTTCAAATTCAATAATATCCTTTCTTAGGGTAGAAATTGAAGCAGTGGTTGATTCATTTCTTGCAAGTGATTTTAATAAAAGATGCATTTTATTTGAATCTCTATTAATACCTTCTAATCTGTATATATCATGATTAATAATTGACTTCACATATTCTTTAGGAATAAGCCTAAATTTTTCATAATTTAAATCTAAACTGCCTGGCCAACCACCTCGAATTGTTAATTTTATTAATGTTTTTAAATCTATAGGTTTAGTTGCTACATTTTTAAATGTACCATCAAAAAAAGACATCAATGATACTTGTCCTGAAGAATCGTTTGACTCAAATAAAGACATAGGCCTCATTCTAATTGTAGAAATTCTACCAGCACCACTATGTAATATTCCTTTTTGCATTGGCGTTGATGAACCCGTTAAAATAAACTGTCCTTTTTCCCCTCTTTTATCTACTTCAAATCTTACTGAATCCCAAATAGATGGAACCTCTTGCCATTCATCAATCAATCTAGGAACTTCTCCTTCTAAAGCAATTGTTGGCGACAATTTTGTTAACTCTTTGTTTTGAAAATTACCACTTGGATCTCCTAAATATATTGCACTTTTAGAATGATGTTCAGAAGTCCATGTCTTCCCACACCATTTAGCCCCCTCAATACAAATAGCTCCAAAGGTTTCAAGTTCAAGTGCAACCTGTTTATCAACTAGTCTTGGTATATAAGCTTCTCTATTCATAACCTTCTCCTAGTAAAAGTATAACACAAAACAATCATACTTTAAATTTTCATTCGGTCATATTTTGGATTTTCATTCGGTCATATTTTGGGTTTTCATTCGGTCATATTTTTAATTTTTATTCGGTTAAATTTTATATTAGTTATTGCTTCCATATATCTTTCAATATTCTTTACACTTACTCATTATTCATCAATAATAGATTGTCTTGTAATATTAAATTTTAAATAATACATTGTACAACTCATTTGTTGCATTCATGCTTACATTACAATATTAAGGTAGTGAGATCATAAGGCTTATCTGGTTTTGTACTTATTTCTTTATCTTCTACCTCTGTAATAACTATTTCATCTTCTAATAGATTTAATAGTTGCTCTGCAACTTCAATTCTATCAATCCTATAGGTTTATTTCACTATCCCTTTTTGCTATTAAATATAGAGTTGGTGTTTGTACTCTACCAACAGAATATGTTTCCTTGTAAATGCAAGAATAAAGCCTACTTAAATTCATTCCTACAAGCCAATCCGCAATTGCTCTTGCACTTGCCGATCTATATAACTCTTCAAAGTTTTCCCCGTCTTTAAGATTTCTAAAGCCATCTTCAATAGCTTTGTTTTCCATTGAAGATATCCAAAGTCTTTGAATCTTCTTCTTACATTTAGCTTGATTATATACAAGCCTAAAAATAAGTTCTCCCTCTCTACCAGCATCACAAGCATTTATAACTGTGTCGATGTTCTTGTCGTTTAAAAGTTTCTTTAAAACTCCATATTGTTTCTTAGTACTTTTAGATACTTCATAAATATATTCTTCTGGAATTATAGGAAGAGTGTCTATTGTCCATTTCTTCCATTTTTCGTCAATCTTATCTGGACTTGCCATTTGAATTAAATGACCTACACACCAAGAAACAATGTATTCATTCCCCTCATAATATCCGTTTTTTCTTGTTCTTGCTCCAATTACTTTTGCAATTGTAACTGCTACACTTGGCTTTTCTGCTATTACTAACTTCATTAATACCTCCATAAATAAAAAAAGAGCGAAAGATTTCTCTCTCGCTCAAAGTATTTCTCCTGAATATCGTATTATTTTCGGGAGAATTCTATTTTCTTATTAATTTCTTTTTCTAGTTCTTGAAGAACTTTTATAATCTCTTCAAATTTTGGATAGTCTCCATAAATCATTTCTGCCATAGCCTTATAATCTTTTTCTATTTCAGAAAATCGAAACTCTCTTGGAACTAACTTCAATTTTCCAATTAATGCATCTTCATACCTAGCCCACTTTCTAGGGTAGAATTTCATTTTAAATTCAGTCACTTTATTTAGTAATTCTTTATCCTCTAAGGCTTTGTTTTTAAAATCTGAATTTGCTATTTTATATAGGTCATAAAAGTGCCTTGCATACCTATGTGGCATAGAAGAAGATTCTGGTCTATTCGCTTCATGATGAAGTATAGTTGCCTTTTCCCAAAAAGTTCTCTCTGCTGAGACTGTTCTTATATTGGTTTTTTCTTTAAAAACATTTGGATAGGCTTCTCCAATTATTGGCAGGATTTCTACTTCAATTGCAGGTGTCCATGCTGCAAGGCTTCCTATTTCAAGCCTTATATTTTGTGTTAAATAATTAGATTTAAAAATTTTAGGATATTTACACAAAATTGTTTGTGAATCTATACTATCTATAGAAAATTCAAAATCAAAATCCTCTAAATCTTCTTCTAAAACTTTTATAAATTCATCTCTTAAAAATATTTCTGTCTTTTCATTAACTGCTTTATTGAATTTATCTTGCTTAGTATTTGACCTTTCTATCCATGGTTCTTTTTCTTCATATCCTAATACTCGCCAATCTAAGATTAGATCTATATCTTCTGAAAATCTTTCTATAAGTCCAAAACACTTTGAAAGTGATGTGCCACCCTTAAAGGTTAAATATTCTTTCCATTTATTTTCATTAAATAGATAATCTAAGATAAAAGTAACCCAATAGTCTTTTTCAATGACTGCTTCAGATATATTTTTCTTTCTGGCTGTATTGACTATTAAAACTCTTAAGTCTTCTTTGTCTTCTATATAAAACTTATTCATTTTTGCCCTCACAAATTTCCCTTATCACTTCATATATCCATGCTGGAACTGATTTTGACTCATTCATTAAGTCTGTTCTTTCTTTTTCAGTTAAGTTTTCTCTTATCTTTTGTATTATTTCGCTAGTTATATTTTCTTTACCTAAAGACTTAATTGCTTGAATAACTGTTGCAGTCTTTAGGGACATATTGGCAATTTCTCCTGGATTTACTTTTTTAAATTCTAAAACCGTATCCCCAATTTTATATTCCTTATATCTGCCACTAGATATATATTTATAGTGAGTTGGTACTTGTGTTGAAAGTCCTAATAAGTTTAAGGCTGTGCTATTATATGGTGCAATATTCCAATTGTATTTTCTTGCTATGGCAAGTGCTAATTCGTGAATTGATACTGCTTCATACTCTCCAATTAATTCACTGTATATTGGATTATAATAGAATCCATTAATTACTCTTTTTATTTTATTTTCACTAACTAGTTGATTTAAAGTTCTACGAACAGTTTCATTTCCTGCTATATCTAAGAAATCATTGTTTATAAAAACTTTTCTGCTATCAAAATCATTAATTCTATTTTTTATTTGATCTAAATAGGAATTCATTTTGCACCACCTTTCTCCCGAATATTGTATCATATTCGGGAGAAATAATCAATTTAGATTAAATTTTCATATCCTTATAATAGTTCATCATCTTCATCTTCTGATGATTCTTCATGACTTTCATCATTGTCAGATTCATCTTCTGACTCACTAATATAATCCTCATCATCTTCTTCAAAGTCTTCCAACATTTTATCTTCCTTAGCTTTGACTACTTTAAAATAATATCCTGCTCCTACAACTCCTCCAATTACAAGTGCAACAATTAGAAATGAACCTATCCCGCTTTTCTTTTCTTCTTTTACTGGAACAGTCTTAGGTTCTTCTTTTTTTACTTCTTCTTTCTTAGGCTCTTCAACCTTTATAGTATTTTTATCTTCTGATTCAATCATATTAAGTAGGTCTTGCTCTCCTACTTCTGTTAATAATCTTACATTATCTTGGTTTGATGAGTGATCCACTATTAGGTGCATAGTTTTTCCACTTTTAGTTTGAAATGTTAAAAATTGTCTTACATCTACTGGATTTTCTTTATCTTTTTCTGTATCTCCACTTGGTGTAATATCTTTTCCATTCCTATCTACATTTTCAATTGCTGAACCTCTTGCCTTATTTTCTTGTGTCGCAAGACTATTTACTGCCTTTGTATTACCACCTTTTACAAGTGGTGTTTTCTTTGGAGGATTATTTGAAGGCTTATTTGCTTCACTTGTATTTCCTGGTATTCTTGGAACATCTTGATAAGGAATTTCTTCTTTTGATGGTGTAAAAACATCATCTTTAAACATTTTTTCAAATTCTTCTTTTTGTGGTTCATAGATTGATTCGTTTTGACTTTCTATTTGCCCTTCATTTGTCATAGCAAATGTAGTTGCTGGTACTGTAAATGTAAAAAGGAGTAACACTATGGCTACTCCTCGTTTAATACTCTTATTCATTTTTCTATCCTTTCTTATTTTACATTTTTAAATACATAGACTGCTTTTCTAGCATTGTCCCATTCTATTGTTTGGTTTTTGCCATCTTTAATATCTCCATGACTTGCTCCAAAAGCTTTAGCAATATTTGAAATTGAAGCATGAATTCTTCCATTTATAATCACTGGCTTAACATCTGAATTGTAGACCTTTCCATCTGAATCTTTCATAACACCAGTATCAATATTTAGTCTTAACGTTTTTTTAGCCAAGATATTATTCTCTTTATTTGAGAAAATGGCTTCACGAGTAGAGTTGTCATACTCAACATTAAAACCTAGAGTATAAGCAATATATCTTACTGGAATCATAGTTCTTCCTTGGTCTACATAAGTTTTTACATCCATATAGACTGTTGTCTTACCATCTTTGTTGATAATGTTATAAAAGTTTTTGTCTACTTGGAAAACTGCAAATTCTTTTTCATCTTTAACTTGCTTTTTACCTTGTTGTTCCTCTTGTTCTTTCATCTTGTTAAGATCAACTTGATTTAGGATGTTCTTATCATCAGCTTTCAAAATTTCGTCCCACTTCTTATCTTCTTTCTTCTCTTTGTTTTCTTTTTGGAGTTTTAGAAGTTCATCTAGTTTCTTAGATAAGTCTTGGTTTAGATTTTTGTCTTTTTCATCTTTAACTTGTTTTTCAAGTTCCTCTTTAGCTTTTTTATTTGCTTCCTCGATTAACTTCTTTGCTTCTTCAATTTTCTTATCTAATTCTTCTTTTAGCTTTTTAATTTCTTCTTCAGAAGCTTTTTGTTTTTCTTCTAGTTCTTTAATATTATCTTCTAATTCCTTATTTGTATTTTCAGAAGATTCTTTTAAGCTATCAATAGCCTTTTGAAGCTCTTCAATTTTCTTAAAGCATTCTGACTTAGAATTTTCTGTCTCTTTCTTTTTAGACTCAAGGTCTTTTATCTTAGCATCTTTTTCATCAAGAGCTTTTTCTAAGTCCTTAATTCTATTGTCTTTTTCCTCGATTTCTTTAGTCTTCTTTGCAAGTTCTCCTTCTAAAGAATCGAGCTTTTCTTGCATTTCTTTGATTTGATTTTCATTTTTATCAGCCTTTTCTTTCTCAGCTTCTAACTCCCATTTTGTAGATGAATAATCTTCTTTTAGTTTTGCATTTTCATCTTGTAATCTTTTTAATTCATCTTTAAGCTGAGTAATTTCTGCTATTAGTTCATCATTATTGGAGTTTTTAAGATCCTCAATTTCTTTATTCAATTGAGCAATCTTATTGTCTTTATCTCTAATTTCTTCTTCAAGCTTATCTTTTTCTTGTTTTAGTTTTTCTCCGTTATCTTTGCAAGATTCTAACTTTTCTTTTAACTCATCTATCTTTGATTGATCTTCTTGTTTCTTATCATTTAAGTCTTTGATCTGATTTTCTAAATCACTAATTTTACTTATTGAACTCTCTATAACTTTTTTACTACCATCTGTATCATCAGCTTTAGCTAGTACATTAGTAGTTGAGGTTGATGTTAAAATTAATAAAAGAGCCATAAAAAAGGCTCTTAGTCTGTTCGTGTTAAATTTCTTCATTATGAATATTCCCCTTTTCTTTTAATTTTTCTTCTCTTTTTCTATCATTGATTTTCTCCATTAATTCTTCCAAGCTAATATTGTTCCTCCTAAGAGTTACAATTATTTCTTCATTTTCAACTTTTATTTCTTCATCGCAAATTTCCTTGTATTTTGCATTTAAATCTTTCAATTTCTCTTCTATTTTTCTCTTTTTGTTCCTAATACTTATAAGCTTCCTGTTCACATAATATCTCCCTTCTATCTTGGTCTTCCAAAACCATAAAAGTGTGATTTCCAATATTTTGAATTTATTGATGTGTATTGAATTGGATCTCCTGCGTGAATCATCATTCCGTTACCTGCGTATATTCCTACATGAGATATTGGTGTTCCGCTATTATATGTTGAGTGGAAAAATATAATATCTCCAGGCTGAGCTTCACTTGGACTCACTGGATTACAATAGTCTTTGTATATTCTCCATGCAGTTGTTCTTGGCATTCTCTTTACACCAGACTTTGTAAATGACCAACATACAAAGCCTGAGCAGTCAAAGTTAGATGGTCCACTTGCTCCAAACACATATCTTTTGCCTATATGTTTTTCTGCTTCATTAAATAAGGCTTTGGCAGTAGCTGAATCAAAAGCAAGACCAGGATTTCCAAAGTTTGGATTATCTACTATTTCTCCTAAGTCCCCATTACCTGATCCAAAAACATCTCCCATATTTCCCTTAGCTTCAAGAAGAGCTTCATAATGAACTACATTGTCTGGATAATCTTTAAATATTTCCCTAACAACTTCATCCATTTCTTTTTTCTTTAAAGTTACAATTAACTTTTTATATTCGTACTCTTCTTTTTCATAGCTAGTATAAGGATTGCCACGACTATCATATCTAGTTCTTGCTACTGTTCTTGTTCTAATTTCAATTTCTTCTTTAAAATCAAGCTTATACATCTTGTCTAAAAGCTCTTTTAAAATTCCTTTTACTTCAGTTGCTGACTTTACTTCTCCACATCTTGAAGTAATATAGGATAAAAGTTCATGGGTATTATGACCAATTTCTCCTTCTTTGTTTATGATATATTCGTCATATCCAGGATGACTTGTTTTTACACTTTCGATTTGTGATTGTAGGTCATATTCCATTGATAAAAATTCTTGATTTACTTCACTTAGAACTGTGTCTTGTGATAGGTATGTTGTTGTCATTACTGAGTTTACTGAATTGCTTAGTCCACTCATACCAACACTTCCACCACCAATCATGATTGATAGCATAAGACCTAGTCCTATTACTACAAATAAAACCATCTTACTTTTTCTTACGATTAGCTCTTTAGAAGCCTTACCTAAACTTAAAATAGCTTTTTTAACTCTATCTACCAGTCTTATTTCGTGCTTTTTAGCTATCATGCTCTTCATTTGCTTTCTCTGGTAAAACTTCTTAAATCTATTTTTCTTTATATAGGCGTCTGACTTTTTTAAATCTTCTAAGCCACTTTTAAACTCCAACTTGCTTTTTCTCTTTTTTATTTTTTTATCAAGTTTAGATAGCTTTTTTAAGGACTTTTTCTTTTTGTCTAACTTATACTTCCTTATTCCATGCTGGAGTTTAGAGCTTACATTAGCGACCTTTTCTCCAGATTCTACACCAGTATTATCAGACCCTGAACTTAAATAATCTCTCACTAACTCTGAAGACTTAGCTCCAGATAATAAAACCCCAGAAGATAGACTTCCTTTAGTTTTATTCTTTAAGATATTATCCTTTAGCTTGCTTTTAGACTTTTCAAGTTCTCCAATCTTTTTCTCTGAGATAAAGTCTTTAACATCTTGTGCATTCTTAGAATCTTTCGTTGTAACTTTCTTAGATTCGTTTTTTAAGTCATCGATTTTCTTACGAGTGAATTTATCACTTTCATAATTTTTTCTCTTATAGTAAGTCTTCTTTTTATTAACTTTCTTTTGTTCTGAAGGTTTAAGACATGTTTCTTTTTCATCCTTTATGAATTCTTGACTATTGTCGTTAACCTTCGAATTATCAAAAGTCTTATCTGTATTAACTTCGCTTAGCTTATTTTCTTTATCTATATCTTTAGAAATTTTTTCCTTATCTCTAAACTTCTTTTCCTGATAAAGCTTCTGCTTTTGCTTTTTATCGATGATAGAATTACTTTCGTTCTTGCTTACTTCATCTTTAACAAACTTATCTTTTCTATATATTCTCTTGCTCTTCTTTGCTTCAATAGGTTTATCTTCACTTGTGTGAATTCGCTTAGACTCTTTCTCGTTGATTTTGTCTTGGAATTTATCCTTACTATGGATAAGTTTATCCTCATAATTTTTAAGAATTTGTCTTTTACTTGATGCCTTCTTATTGTTTATTGGTTGAGCCTTAGCTGAAATATCATCTGTTGTTAGTTTATTAGAATTAATATTTCTACTGTTTTCACTATCAAAATTCACCTTTTTGAAGTCTACATCTAAGTCTTCATCAAGTTTAAAACTTTCATCTGTCCTTATTTCAAGATTAGCTTGTTTTGTTTCTTCAGCCTTATTCTTATTTTCTAAAACTTCTTTTCTGATTCTTTCCTTGTTTTTAGACTTCTGAAAATCTTTTAGTTTATCTTTTTTTTGATCTTTAGCTAATACATTCTCATGGATAAGTTTAGATTCTTTTTCTGAAATTTTATCTCCGAACCTATCCTTAGTCTTAATAATTTTATTGGTATAATCATCTGAATGAACAAGTTTACTATCAATATTCTTTTCAGGAGCGTCCCTATTTCGTATAATTTTCTTTCGAAAATCTTTTTTTAGTTTTTTATCCATATCACACCTACTTAGCTTCTTCTGGTTTTGTTGTCATTAGCTTATATAACATGGTGTCTTTAGGGAATTTATCTATAAATGGAACAATAGTATTTCCAAAGAATAATAGTCCCTCACCTGCGTTTGAATTAGTAATATAGTTTAACTGATAAGGCGATATTTTTAATTTCTTGGCAAGAATATCTCTATCTCCAGATGCTTGATTTAACATTAGAACAAAGTCTGTATTATCAAAGATATTTTCAATTTCCTGACTTGTTAAAAGGTCTTTTACGTTTTGAGTTATGCCTGTTGGAATACCTCCCCATTTTCTGAATCTTTTCCAGATTTCTACTGAATATGAAGCAGTTTGTGGGTCTTTTAATAAAAGGTGGAACTCATCTATATAGTATCTTGTAGACTTACTTCCTCTATTTAGGGAAACCTTGTTCCAAACCTGGTCTTGAATTACAAGCATACCTATTTTTTTAAGTTGTGTTCCTAGCTCTTTTATATCAAAGCAGAGCAATTGCCTATTTAGGTCAACATTTGACCTATTATTAAATACATTAAGACTTCCCTTAACATAAATTTCCATTTCTGTTGCGAGTTTTCTACCAACTCCCTCTTCTTGAGATAGGAGCATATCGTATAAATCTCCTAATATTGGCATATTTTCTGGTTTTGGGTCTTCAAAATATTTTTGATATATCTTTGGTAAACACCTATCTATAACAGATTTTTCTGCAGCAGTAAGACCAGATCCTCCTACTACAAGTTCAAGCATAGACATTATGAAGTTTGCCTTATCCTTTAAAGGTGCGTCCCCATCTCCATAGTTCATATTAATATCTAATGGATTTAGGTAGTCCTTTGATTTTGCTGAAACTTTAATAACTTCTCCATTAAATTGTTTTACAAGATTTGAATACTCGCCTTCAGGATCACAAATAATTACATCATCATCTGTGACAAGAATTGCATTTGCCATCTCTCTCTTTGCTGAGAAAGATTTACCAGAACCTGGTGTACCTAATATTAGTCCGTTAGGGTTCTTGAGTTTCTTCCTATCTGCCATAATCAAGTTTTGGCTAAGGGCATTTAAGCCATAGTACAAAGAATTTGCCGAATCAATAAATAGCTCTTCTGTTGTAAAAGGCATAAATACTGCCGTTGATGATGAAGTTAAAAATCTTTTTATCTCGACTTGATTAATTCCTAAAGGTAAGACAGAAACAAGTCCTTGTTCTTGTTGGTGAGATAATCTTTTTACCTGACAATTATGTCTATTTGCAATTGATGAGATTTGTGCAATTGTGTTTTCTAATTTTTGATTAGTTCTGGCAAAATTCATCATTACTATGGTTACTACAAAGAGCCTTTCATCTCTATTCTGTAAGTCAGATAACATGGACTTAACATCAGCTCCAAAAGTATTTATATCTGATGGAATAATATCCATATCATATCCAGCACGAACTGCTTTCTTTTGTTCTTCGATTTTCATTCTGTCCAGGTCTGTGTTCTTTCTCTTAATGAGTTTAATAGCTTCTGCTTGTTCAACCACATCTATATGAAATGCTACATAAATATTGTCATCAATATCTAAAAACTCAGATAACATTCTGTCTGATAACTCGCTTGCAAGTATTTGAAAATGACTTACTGCCCCAATATATTTGCCAAATTTAAAATTATTGGCTGGTGCAAAATTAAAGATATTTGGAGTTATATGTGATTTTGTAGACTCTTTCTTCTTCAAATCTTTATATGAAAAATCAAAGCTCTTGTCTGGATTTAACATATCGTGAACAAGTCTTAGTCTTTCTTCTCCATCAAGACTTTCTGCTCTTACTCCCATAGATTTAAAGTTAGATAAAATATCTACTTCAAGTCTATTTAACTTTGCTCTTGCTTGCTCTAGGTTATCAGCTTCTGTTGTAAAGGTTATATACTTCATCTTTTTAAGTCCGTTATTCCCCTTTGCAAGTTGAAGCTTTAACATCTCCCTAAACTCTTTTCTTACATCGTCATAGAAGTCTCCCTTATCAGCAATTTTAATTGCATCTTGTAGGTCTTTATTTCTTCCTAATTGATTTACATACGAAAGTTCAATGTGGACACTTGGATCAAAAGAATTTAAAAAGTTGGCAAATTGGTTAAAGATTAAATCTCTATCTTCTTCCAATGCCAACTGGTAATTTATATCTTGAAATGAAATTGTCTTCGAATAATTTTTTTCATCTAACTGGCAAATGCCCTCTGATAACATTCTTATATATGGAATTGTGTCCTCAACAGTAAATCTCTTTTTCTCTTTCTTTAAAAGAACACTTAGAAGACTATTTGTTGGATCTTTCTTTGTTTTTAGCCTTCTTACTTCCTTTCTGTCTTTTTTTAATTGTTTTTCCCTTAGATTTAAGTCGCTGATTTGCTTTTTTCTTTGCTTCAAGGTATGCCTCCTTTCTTATTCTCTTAGTTGGTTGATAAAACTTATGAAGATAGAAAAATTTAAAATACTTTTCAAAAGTTAAAGTGTCTTTTTCATATAAGGTTATAAAAAAGATTGGCAGGGTTACTATTAGCATTACAATAATTGAAACATCATTAGGTAGATATTTCTTCATAAATAAATAGGTTGGTATGCCAATTAGTCCTGCCACAGAAAAACCTATAAGTTGTCTTTTAGTTAAGTTAAAGGCAACCTTTGTTTTAATCTTGTCCAAATCTTTTGGTATTGGTACATACGCCATTTTAATCTCCCTCTACTTCTTCTTTGGAAAGTTCAAGTATATGGTCATAATTAGATGTTGTTTCCTCTTCTAGGTAGTTAATTCTTTCTTCTAATTCTTCTTGTTTTTCTTCATTTTTGTCATTGTATTCTCCTTGATACATAACAAATTCATTGTGACATCTTCCTAGTATATTTATTCTCCTCTTTAAGTTTCTAATCTCTTCATTTCTTTTTTTCTCTTTTAAGATCTCATAAGTTCCTCCCAATAAAATTCCAAGTCCCAATAAAGCACAATTTTTCTTTTTTAACATTTATTCCTCCTAGTGCGTATTCATAATACTTTTTGCAACTGTTCCACTCTTAAACATCATAAGTCCAAGTAGTAGAGCATATCCTAATATACTAAACAAGCTTGCGTGAATATCTGTAATCTGTACCGTCCTTATTAAAACGGTGTAGATACCTAAACATACCATCAAAAACAAACCTTGTAGTCCCAAGGCAAAAAGTCCCTTGATATAATTTGTTCCAATCTGACCCCATTCTTTATTTCCCATAGTCGCAAATGGTATGGATGATACTGATGAGTAGACATATATTTCAAACATACGACCATATACTATTAATGTTATAACTAGTGAAATTCCTTGAATTGCAATCCTCACTAGGCTTGTTTCAACTAATATCATTAAAAGCTCACCTATTTCTTTTTCTTTTAATGCATCAACCATTGCAACTATCTGATCTCCTGAAACAGTGGCAGAAGTAGTGATTACCCCTGCCGCTTTGTTTACAAGATATTGTGCCACATCAAAGACTGCCATTGAAAATTCAAAGGCATGGCTTGCAAGGTAGACTGCTATAAACATCTTTATAATGTATTTGAAAAACTCAAAAGTATCTGTATCATGCATATTATTCTTTTGCATAACCATATTTATGAGTTCAATACATAATACTGCTGTTATGATAAGACCTGCTATTGGAACAATTACATTGTCATTAATGTTTTTTATAAAGTTATATACTTCTCCATTCCAACCCATTGGTGTTTTACCAACATCAGTTGCAATAATTCCTACCTTGTCATTTATATCTAAGAACATGGACTCAAGATTTGCTTTGATACCTCCGAGTAGCATATCCTTAAAAAATTCAGTTAGCTTGTCAAAGATACCAAACATAGACTTTCTCCTAATTTAAAGCATTTGCAAGTAGTGGAATTAATTTAATACCGATTAGTACAATNCCCCCNCCAGCCATAAGCTGCTTAATACCTTGAGATTTAGCACCAGGGTTATCATTACCATAACCTTCCATCAAGTTAATAACTCCCCATGCACCTAAACCTGCACCAATTGCAGTTACAAGTGTCTTTAAAACTCCAACTCCAGCTGTAAAAAATTCCATATTATTCCTCCTCGTTTTCTTTCTTATTTTCTATTTTGTTTAGTGATTTAACTATAAAATTCTTGTAGACCTTATCTCCTTTTTTATTTTCTTTGAAATATCCAAAGACATGGATTAGATCCCCTTTTTCAAATTCTTTTACAATTTCTACCTTTTCTCCATATACTGAGCAATTTGTATATTCTTTGCCCTTTCCATATTTTTTAACAAGAGCAAAATTTGCTACTTGAACATTTTCTCCATCTTTTTCAAATTCTGAGAATTCAGCTTCCTTAACTAAATTTGCATTAATATTTATCATTTCTCTATCCATTAATTTCTTCTCCTTAATCTAAAAATTTCAATTAAAAAAGCGACTGAACTTATAATTCAATCGCTAAATGTCTTATATATTAAATTGTTTTAAGTGGGACTTCTTATCCTTACCATCTTAACCTCCTAATTTTGAGTATAAAAAAAGACGATAGAGTTTTTAATTTCTATCGCCCAAATAATATTTTTTATTTAAATGTATTCCCATATTTAATTAGTCCATACTTCTCTATTATATCTACTCCGTTATACAGTTCTGCTAAAATTCCAGGATAAATATATATATTATTATTTATTTCCTCAATTTTTATTTCATGGTTAGATATGTTTGGAAACACATCTTTACCTTTTAATTCTATTAATTTAATTACTTTATGTTTATCTTTTTTTGAAGATTTACTTTCCTCTAATCGAATCAATCTTCTTATGTTCCCTATGTTTGACACGTATTTTAAATCAATAAAATAGTTGAGATTATCTTTACTCAAAATAAAGTCATATCCATAATTTGTATTAAAGGAAGTAATTTTATAACCTAGTTTTTCAAACCCAACATGCAAAATTTTTTCTAAAGTAATACCAAAGTGATTAGATGGATCTATATAATTTAATGATTTATATAATTCTGTAGGATATAATTTTATTATTGTATTAATTTTATTATCCCATGGATTTTTGTCATAGCCAATGATCAATCCATTTACAATATTAAAATTTCCATGAGCTAAAATATTCCTCATATGACTTAAAAACTTTACTGGTTTAGAAAGGTTTTTAGTATCTGCTATATAAATTTTTTGACAATTTACACATATATCTTTAAATTTAGGATTACCTCCCTCATAACTGTCAATATATTCAGAAATAATATCTATTGGTAATTTAGGTTGTTCATAAAAAAATATATCATCTGAATCCATTTTTAAACCATTCTGTATAAATTCCATAACAATATCTTCATAAGTTTTATTAAATATTATTGGATTTGATAAACTCTGCCTAGAAGTTTTTACTTCTGGAGAATACCATAACAAGAATGATAACGATAAAAATAGTTCTTGAATATCTTTCATTGGTACAGGTTCGTGTTTAATGTTAATTGAAACCTTTTTAGAATTTTTACAACATCTCATATATTACCTCCTTAGTTATACACATAAAAACTATATCAAAAATTCTTTTATATATTATTAATTTATAATCTTGTAATCAAACTGTTGCTATTTAATTTTACCTTATTATTATTTTTAATCTTCTAGAATCGATACTTCAAGGTCTATCGCTTTAAATGTAACATTTATTCCTACTTCGTCCTTTACTGTTTTTTCAAATATCTCAGCTATATCATATGAGGACATATCATATATATATTCATACCATTCATTACTTTCATCGTACATTGTCTCACATATTGCTTCAATATAATTTTTCTTATCCCTTGTGAGTTCTGTATCACTTTCTAGAATAAACTGCTCCCCATTTATATTTAATATAATTAAAGATGATTTTCTATTTTCACACATTTTGCTTTCTCCGTAAAATCAAATGTTTAACCTATTTATTTTATAACTTGATTTTAACTTTACCTTATCTCTATTTGTTAAATACTTTTCCACATCAAACAAGTTTCTCTTATCATAATCTTCCAACAACTTGTAATTCTTATGTTTTGTAATATCAAATTTATCAGATAAAAAAGGTCTTACTCCTCTTAACTGATAAATACACTTACCACCATCCATTACAGTTATTTCATCTTGACTCATAAGTTCCTTACCCGTTTTTTGATAATTTAGTCCAAAAGATTTTTGATTGGATCTTGTTTCTGATGTGTTATATAGGTCTATGGTTTCTTTTCCTAAGGTTTCTGATAATTCTTTTACTGTTGTTTTTTCTTTTCCTCCTAGAAATAGTGTTGAGTCACAGTTGCCTACTATTGTATCTGCATGGTCTTTGTAAATTGCTTTTAATTGAGATTGTGCTTGCAGTATTATACTTGCTGATATTTCTCTTGAACGAATTGTTGCTATTAGTTTTTCAAATTTAGGAATCAAACCGATATTTGCAAACTCATCAAGTAGACATCTTACATGAACAGGAAGTCTTCCACCATACACATCATCTGCCTTATCACATAGTAGATTAAATAATTGGGAATACATTATTGATACTACAAAGTTAAAGGTATCATCTGTATCTGATATTATTACGAATAAAGCAGTTTTCCTATCTCCAATTTTATCGAGTTCTAATTCATCTTCACTCATTAGCTCTCTAAGCTCTCTTATACCAAAAGGTGCAAGTCTTGCTCCACAAGATATTAGAATTGACTTGGCAGTTTTTCCTGCTGCCAGCTTATATTTCTTATATTGCTTAACTGCAAAATGACTTGGGTCTTTCTTTTCAAGAGCTTCAAAGAGCCTATCAATTGGGTTCATATAGGTTTCGTCATCTTCTCTGACTTCACTTGCGTCAATCATATCCAAAAGTGTCTTAAAGTTCTTTTCTTCTTCAGGTGCTTCATAATAAATATAACCGATAAGGGCAGTGTAATATAGCTTCTCAGCCTTTACCCAGAAATCTTCTCCTGCCTTTTCTCCATCTCCCTTTGTATTAGCAATTATGGTTTGAACAAGCTTTAAAATATCTTTTTCACTTCTCAAATAAGCAAATGGATTGTATTTCATAGATTTTTTAAAGTTTATTGTGTTTAATATCTTTATGTCGTATCCATTTTCATAAAGCATTTTCCCACACTCTAACACTAGTGTGCCTTTTGGGAAGATTTGTCAAGGACATAAACAAAATTTCTTTGATAAATTTATATCTTCTCCGTTTCTCTCTTGATTAGCTTTAGGATTTTATCCTTGTATTTTTCGCCTGTACCTTGCTTGAAATGTAGGTTTACAGTATATTTTGTCTTCCCAATATCCATTATTAACTGTTTATGTGGTGGTTCTTTTATTTCTCTTTTTTCTTCTTCCATAAGTCCTCCTTTCTGCTTTTAGACAAAGAAAAAACAGTAAACCTTTTTTCGATTTACTGTTTACACAAGATATTTTTAATTAAGAAATTTATCAGTCGTATTTTTTTAATAGATGATTGAAAACTATAACCCCGATAAACACTTGGCTAATCAAATATGCTCCTAAATAAATTACAATATGTTCTGTATCCATGATATTCAAAACACCAAGCACGGAATAAACCATAATTGATAAAGCCACAATCAGCATTCCAATCCAATAAGTATATTTCCCCGCTTTATCTCTCAATTTTTGTTTTAATTCATCATTCTGTTCAATTTCTTCAATTTCTAATTTTTCTTGATACTTTTCCTTATTCTTTTTCCAATAAAAATATCGAATTATCATAAAAATTCCGTTGGCTCCTAAAGCACCTGTCATTCCATAAAATATACCCGACATTTTATTATCAAATGTAATAGCTACATACAAGGATATTCCAGCTAAGATAGTATAAATCAAACCATAAATTAGATTACTTTTTTTCATAATTTTCCTCCTTTTCATAAATAAAGACTTCTTCTATTGTCATGTTGAAATATAGTGCTATCTCAAATGCTAAGTCTAAAGACGGATTATATTTACCATTTTCTATAGCACTAATAGTCTGCCTTGAAACTCTTAATTCTTTTGCAAATTCTTCTTGAGTTATGCCGTTAAGTTTTCTTAATTCATCTAATTTGTTTTTCAAACGCACCGCTCTCCTTTCGTCAAGTTTCCTTTACATTATCATTATATCCACTACCATCCTCGTTGTCAAGTTTCCTTTACACAAATTATATTTCTAACTCATTCCTCTTTACCTGTGTTAGTTGCTTCTCTTGTTCCTGTAACTGCTCTATACAGATCTTAACTTTTTCAGCCTGTTCCACTTCCTCTCGTATCTTTAGTATTTGATTGTATAGACTTTTTTTCTCTTGCTTCAAGGCGTCAAGTTCTGATTTCCATTTGGATATATTTAAGGTCTTGCTTTCTCCTAAATGTTCTTTGAGATATTTCTTGGCACTTTCAAACAAAATAATCTCTGCCGTATGCCCGTTATAAAAATCTTCCTTTTTACTTTTCTTTGTCTTGGTGTAGGCTTTATAGGTGTCTTTATGTTTCAAATATTTTTCTGCTTGGTCGATAAGCTCTACTTTGTCATTGGTTTTCTTTTCGGTATCTTTGATAGCTCTTGTAGTCTTGTAGTTCTTATCTCTTAATGCTGATATACTTTCTTTCAATTCGGGTATTGATGTAATATTTTTCTCTTTAAGAAATTGATAGCTTTCAATATATTTTTCTAAGTTTATATTACTATTATCTGCATTTTCTTTTATGAGATGGGAGAGTATATCTGTTAAATCATTTTGTCTTGGCAGGGTGGTGGATTGTAAAGATATATCGTACTGTTTGTCTTTCGGAGTATCATTATTTTTATCTTTCGTTAAACTCCTTATCCATCTCATTAAGGCTTTTATTCGTCTTGCGATTTCTCGTAATATCTTGTTTTGATGTCTGATTTCTCGATTAATATTTCCTCTGTCGGTGGCTATACCTTTCTTCTCCATTTGGCTTGCTGATACACCTAAATGAATAGTCGGTATTTGTTCTATTCCTTGCCTTTGAAAAGAACGGTGGTCTACTTTTTCCTGTATACTGTTTTCTTCAAGATATTTGTTGGTAATATCCGCCCATGCTTTTCTCCAATGCTCTGCTTTGTCTTGCTCATTCCAATCTGTTGTATTGATTTTTCTTGTTTTATAATTGCCATTTTTAAGTTTTACTTTTTCTCCGTTTTCATCAAGGATATATTCCTTTTTTGATTTTGCTCCCCATGTTGTATCTTCATTTAATGGTCGCATTGTTAAAAGTATATGAGCGTGTGGGTTTCCATCATTTTTATCGTGTAGGGCAATATCGGCACACATTCCGATTTTCACAAAATTTTCTTTTACATATTCTCGTACAAGATTTATTTGTTTTTCTCTGCTTAATTCTTTAGGTAATGCAATTTCTATTTCTCTTGCAAGCTGTGAATTTTTACTTTTTTCTATTTTCTCCACGCTATTCCATAAAACAGAACGGTTTGAAAATTCTTCAGGTGCATTTTGCGGTAATAGAATTTCGGTATGGGCTATTCCACCTTTTCTTGTAAAGTCATGGACTACTCCGTCATATTCGTTTTTTATTTTTTCGCCACTACGATAAGCGGAAGCTGCTACTGCACTTTTGCCTTTTCCTCTTGAGATAATCTTTATACTGAGATGATATATCGCCATAAGAAAAAACCTCCTCTCTTTTTTAATGTGGGGACGATGGCGATGATAAAGACTTACTAAAGAAGTCGGATAGCTTTTATCCGATTTCTTTTGGGAAGTACACAAGGGGTAGGAAATTTATTTCCGTAGGGGAGTGTAGCTCCCCTGTATCAGCGTTAGCTGATATGCTCTCTGC
>JGI24709J26583_10001410_pt1 | contig 20347 bp, 20 predicted proteins | sample BioPla2DNA1_FD_26583 | JGI IMG/M metagenome (IMG submission 26583) | reverse complement strand
GAGCCCTATTCACTTGTTATGCTTTTATCTAAATATATGCCGTTAAATAATATAAAAATTCTTGCTACGGATATTGACCAGATGGTCATAGAAAAAGCAAAGATTGGTATGTATCATTATAAAAGCTTAAAGGATTTACCGAAAGAACACATAGATAAATATTTTAATAGGGTAAATGATAAGACGCTTCAGATTTCTAATGATATAATGTCATGTGTTGAATTTAAGCATCATGACCTATTACTGGATCCTTATCCTACAGGTTTTGACCTGATTGTATGCCGAAATGTACTTATATACTTTACAGATGAGGCAAAAACAAAAATCTATAACAACTTTAGAGAATCACTTAAAACAGGCGGGGTTTTGTTTGTAGGAAGTACCGAGCAGATGCTTCAGGCAAATCAGCTTGGATTTCGTAGTTTTAAATCATTCTTTTATATGAAGCAATAATAATTTTGGCTAACCGGATAGAATGGTTAGCCTTTTTCCTTAATAAACCTAAATGAAAATACATATTGATTTTTCAAATGATATCGAGTATATTTGTTTATAGATTAGCCAAGAGCTACATATTTTTACTTTCATATTAGGCTAATATAAGTCAATGGCATATAAATGCAGATAGGAGTGAATATGCAAAAAGCGATTACGGTTGCAGTCGATGCAATGGGCGGCGATAACGCTCCTAAAGAAATAATTAAAGGTGCCGTCCTTGCTGTGCAGGACAAAAGTGACATTAGGGTTGCTCTTGTAGGTAAGGAAGACGTCATTCATAAGGAACTTGCCGGATATGAATATGACAAGGAGCGTATAATTGTTGTTAATGCCGAGGATAATATCTCAAACAATGAATCTCCTGTTTTAGCAATTCGTCGTAAAAAGAATTCCTCCATAGTCGTTGCTTTAAATATGGTCAAATCCGGAGAGGCAGATGCATTTGTTTCAGCCGGTAGCACAGGTGCCGTCCTGGCAGGAGGACAGCTTATTATCGGAAGAATTAAGGGAGTTGAACGACCTCCGCTTGCTCCCGTTATCCCTACCATGGCTGGTGCATCATTATTGGTAGATTGCGGTGCTAACGTCGATGCAAGACCTTCTCATCTCGTACAGTTTGCGAAAATGGGCTCCATATATATGGAGAATGTACTGGGTGTAAAGAACCCCAGAGTTGCAATTGTCAATATCGGTGCAGAAGAGGAGAAAGGAAATGCATTGGTTAAGGAGACCTTTCCTCTGCTAAAGGAATTGGACGATATCAATTTTATAGGAAGCATTGAAGCCAGAGATATACCTTATGGGCATGCGGATGTGATTGTATGCGAGGCATTTGTTGGGAATGTTATATTAAAGCTCTATGAAGGACTCGGAACCGCCTTAATGAATAAGATTAAAGAGGGACTCATGAGTACCACTAAGAGTAAAATAGGAGCACTGTTAAGTAAGTCGGCATTGAAGAAAACCTTAAAGGCCTTCGATTATTCACAGTATGGTGGTGCTCCGTTATTGGGATTGAAGGGACTTGTAGTCAAAACACATGGAAGCTCTAAGAGCAATGAGATAAGAAATTCAATAATACAATGTGTAACCTTTACAGAACAACAAATTAAGGAAAAAATAGAAAAGAACTTATAGAAGACGATTAAATATTAAACGAAGAAGGGTGAATGATTATGGAATTTGAAAAGCTACAAAAAATTATCAGTGAAGTATTAAATGTTGATGCTGATGAGATCACATTGGAGACTACATTTGTTGATGATCTTGGAGCTGACTCTCTTGATTTATTCCAAATTATTATGGGCATCGAAGAGGAATTCGATATTGAAATAGCGAATGAAGACGCAGAGAACATTTTAACTGTTGGGGATGCCGTAGAACAAATCAAGAATGCAATTAATTAATTCTTATTATTTATTATTGTTAGGTAAAAGCCCTGTGAATAAGGTTCGCCTTATTTAATGGGCTTTTATACAAATTATGCGGACAGGAATACCTGTCAATACCAAATCTTATAACAACCGATGATTATTAAAAAAAGGGATGAATAAAATGAGTCTTATAAAAAAACGTGATATAACCCTAACACAATTAGAAAAAAAGATAGGCTATAAATTTATGAACGACAAGTTGCTTTTTCAAGCCTTAACCCATAGCTCATATGCGAATGAAATGAAAATGAATAAGGAAGATAATAACGAGCGTCTTGAGTTTCTGGGAGATGCGGTATTGGAGCTGATTACCAGCGAATATGTCTATAATAAGCATCAGACCTTATCAGAGGGGGATCTAACCAAAATAAGAGCCAGTATTGTCTGTGAGCAGACGCTCTCTGATTGTGCTAAGGATATGCATATAGGAGATTATCTGCTTCTGGGTAAAGGGGAAGACTCCTCAGGAGGAAGATATAGAGAATCCATACTATCTGATACCCTGGAGGCTATAATCGGTGCTATATATCTGGACGGTGGTTTTACTAACGCAAAAGAGTTTATTAATAAAAATATTTTAAGTAATATAGAAGAACGGGATCTCTTTTTCGATAGCAAGACTATCTTACAGGAAATAGTTCAAAACGAGGATAATAAACAGAAAATCCGATATAAGCTGATATCGGAGGAAGGACCGGACCATAATAAATCATTTACTATGGCTTTATATATCGGAAATAAAATGTTAAGCCAGGGAGTCGGGAAAACAAAGAAATCCGCAGAGCAGGAAGCGGCAATGCAGGCGATTAAAATACTCAAAGAAAAAAAAGATATCTAGGTACTATTTTAATAAACGGATGGGAGACTATTAGATGTATTTAAAAAGTATCGAAGTACATGGATTTAAATCCTTTGCACATAAAATGCTACTGGAATTTGATAATGGAATCACCGCAATTGTAGGTCCTAACGGCAGTGGAAAGAGTAATATAGCAGACGCTGTCCGTTGGGTTTTAGGTGAACAGAGTGCCAAGCAGCTTAGAGGCTCAAAAATGGAGGATGTTATATTTTCAGGAACCGAAATGAGAAGACCTCTTGGTTATGCTTATGTAACATTAACCATGGATAATTCCGATCATAAGCTTCCTATTGAATTCGAGGAGGTAACCGTAACAAGGAGAGTTTACCGCTCCGGAGAAAGTGAATATATGATAAACGGTACCACCTGCCGACTTAAGGATATACAGGAGCTGTTTATGGATACGGGTATAGGAAAAGAGGGTTATTCAATTATCGGTCAGGGTCAGATCGATAAAATCCTAAGCGGTAAGCCTGAAGACAGAAGAGAGTTGTTCGATGAGGCAGCCGGTATAGTTAAATTCAAGCGTAGAAAGTATACTGCCGAGAAAAATCTGGAGGAGGAAAGACTAAACCTTTCAAGGGTATCTGATATTATATCCGAGATAGAAAGACAGCTTGAGCCTCTGGAGAAGCAATCAGAGACAGCCAAGATATATTTAAAATATAAGGAAGAACTTAAAGATCTTGAAGTGGCTCAATTTCTTAAGGAATATGACAGAGTTCATAAGTCTAAGGAAGACATCGATAATAAGTTTGAAATTGCTTCTGCGGATATGCAGTCTACTCAAAAGGAATATGAGAATACCAAAGAGGAATATAAGAAGCTGGAGATACAGCTGGAAGAAATAGATGCAAGTATTGAAGCCGATAAGGCAAGATATAACGAGCTTCTGCTTAATAAAGAGAAGGCTGAGGGAGAAATAAATGTTCTTAACGAACAGATAAATGCCCTTCTGCAAAATGACGAGTATTATCAGGAGAGAATTCATTCAAGCGAGCAGGAAATTCTAATAAAGAAAACCGAAGAGCAGGAATACCTGGCCGAGAAGGAGGAAATCGATCTTAAAATCTCACAGGTGGACGACAGGCTAAGCCTTGTTCTGGTAGAGCTGGATAAGATAAGGGCAAACATAGCAGAGTATACTAAGGAGATTGAAGCATGCAGTAATTCAATATTCGAATACATGAATACGAATTCTGCTATTAAGAGCAATATACAGAGATATGAGACTATGCTGGAGCAGAACTCAATTAGGAAGGCCCAGCTTAATCAGCGTATTCTTAAAAATAAGAGCGAAGAAGAGCTTCATGATGAAGAGATTAATAAGTGTAAGGAAAATCTAAATAAGCTTTCAGATGAGATATTGCATTTTAACAACGAAAGTGAAAAGATTAACGGTTCCATACAGGATACTCAGCAAGGGATAGATGAAATCAATAAAAGGTTAAATGATTTACAGGGAAAATATCATATTGAAAAATCCAAACTGGAGTCATTAATAAACCTGACCGAAAGATATGAGGGCTATGGAAACAGTATTAAAAGAGTCATGGAACGACGGGCTGAAAAACCGGGTATCGTGGGTGTCGTTGCAGATATAATAAAGACCATGAAGGATTACGAGACTGCAATTGAGACAGCCTTAGGTCAATCCATACAGAATATTGTAACCGAGGACGAGAAAACAGCCAAGGATTTAATCGCATATCTAAAGGTAAATAAGTTCGGAAGAGCGACTTTCTTACCTCTTACCAATATATCCTCAGGCAGAACTTTACATAATCATGAAGCATTAAATGAGCAGGGAGTCATAGGGATTGCCAGCAGTCTTGTTAAGGCTGACAGTAAATTTAATGCATTAATCGATTATCTCCTTGGTAGAATATTAGTTGTTGATAATATTGACAATGCTACCAGGATAGCAAGAAAGTATAACTATACACTTAGAATTGTAACCACAGAGGGAGAGTATCTTACACCCGGTGGCTCCATATCAGGAGGAGCTTATAAAAACGTCAGCAATTTACTTGGTAGAAGAAGAGAAATTGCTGCCCTCGAGACACTTATTAATAAGCTTCAAACACAAATTAAAGAGCTTTCCCTACGCCTGGAAAATGAGAATAATAAAAAATCTGAATTAATTATCCGCTTAGAGGATGTTAAGAGACAGTTAAATGATAAGTACCTGATGCAAAACACACTAAAAATAAATCTGGATCAGGCTATTGCCAAAAAGACAGAGGCAGAAACTGTATATAATGATTATGTTAAAGAATTGGATGAAATTGAGTATCAGGCAGTCGAATTAAAGCAGAATCTTGAAGAATTAAATCAATCTCTAACAGAAAACCTTAATAAGAATTCCGATATGGAGAAGAAGATAGAAGAACTCAATCTACTTCTTGCCAAGGAAAGAGAAGCCGAGAGCATTACCGGTGAAAAGGCTTCATCCCTTAGACTTGAGTTATCTGGATTTGAGCAAAGCAATCATTTTATTATGGAAAATGTAAAGAGGGTAAAGCGGGAGATTGAAAGAATATATGAGGATGAGATTTCTATCAAGGCTGATATGCAGAAGGCCTTCGATACGGTACAGGAGAAAAAGGACAGTATCAACAAAACCAAGGAATCCATAAATGAAACCGAATCAATTCTTGCTAAGCTTAATGAGAATATTCAGGCTCAGATTAAACAGAGAGAGCAAATAACAAAAATTCATAAGAATTTCTTTGAAAAAAGAGATAAGCTGTTAGGAAGAATCCATGACCTTGATAAGGAATGCTTAAGACTTAACAGTCATAAGGAAAAGCTTCTGGAGCAGATAGACCAGCAGATGCATTATATGTGGGAAGAGTATGAGTTAACATATTCTACAGCTGTGGAATATGTGGGGACTAAGGAAATCAACATAACAGGAGCAAAAAAGCATATACAGGAAATCCGGGGTAAGATTAAGGAACTTGGTGATGTTAATGTAAATGCCATAGAGGACTATAGAAACCTGTCCGAGCGGTATGATTTCCTTACTGTTCAAAGGGAAGATCTAATTAAAGCAGAGGAAGCTCTTCTTGAAATTATTAAAGAGTTAGATTCGGAAATGAAACTGCAGTTTGAAAAGCAATTTGAAGCAATCAATCATCAATTTGACAAAGTATTCAAGGAATTATTCGGCGGCGGTAAGGCTGATTTGGAGCTTACAGACAGCGAGGACGTATTAGAGGCAGGAATTCGAATAAATGCCCAGCCTCCCGGTAAAAAGCTTCAGAATATCATGCAGTTATCCGGTGGTGAGAAGGCATTGACAGCCATTAGCCTTTTATTTGCAATATTGAATCTAAAACCCTCACCATTCTGCCTTTTGGATGAGATAGAAGCTGCTTTGGATGATTCAAACGTTAAACGCTTTGCGAAGTATTTAAAGAAATTATCAAAGGAAACTCAGTTTATAATAATTACACACAGAAGAAATACTATGGCTGCTGCAGATATCCTTTACGGAATAACTATGCAGGAAAAAGGAGTTTCCACCTTGGTATCTGTCAGCCTAATAGAAAATGAACTGGAAAAATAGCGTTTTAGTTGTTTATGACGGAATGGAGGTAATTATGGGAAATAATAAGACCGGATTTTTCGGAAAGCTGGTTAAGGGACTGGCTAAAACAAGAAGCAGTATTGCCCATGGATTTGATTCTATCTTCAGCGGGTTTTCAAGTATAGATGAAGATTTCTACGAGGAACTGGAAGAGATACTGATTATGTCTGATATAGGTATAAAAACGACAAGCTCCATACTTGATAATCTAAGGGCTAAGGTTAAGGAAAATAAAATAAAGGATCCTTCGGAATGTAAAGAGTTACTGATAAATACCATGAAGGAGCAGATGACGGTTAAAGAGACAGACTATGATTTCGAGAATAAAAAATCAATTATTCTTGTCATGGGTGTTAACGGTGTCGGTAAAACCACGACTGTGGGGAAGCTGGCAGGCCAGCTAAGAGAGCAGGGAAAGAGGGTTATTGTTGCGGCTGCGGATACCTTTAGGGCTGCAGCTATTGAACAATTGACAGAATGGGCCCATCGTGCTAATGTGGATATCATATCGGGAATAGAGGGCTCAGACCCCGCTGCAGTTATCTTTGACGCTGTTACGGCCTTTAAGGCGAGAAATGCAGACGTACTGATATGTGATACAGCCGGAAGGCTTCATAATAAAAAGAATCTGATGGAGGAGCTTCGAAAAATAAATCGAATTATTGAACGGGAATTTCCTGAGGGCCATCTGGAAACATTTGTGGTTTTAGATGCCACCACAGGTCAGAATGCTCTTTCGCAGGCTAAGGAATTCAATGAAGTAGCGGACTTAACCGGAATCGTGCTTACAAAGCTTGACGGAACGGCAAAGGGAGGAATTGCCATAGCAATACAGTCCGAGCTGAGTATTCCGGTAAAATATATTGGTATAGGCGAACAAATCGATGATTTACAAAAGTTTAATGCATCGGATTTTGTTAATGCATTATTCCAGAAAAACGAATAGGAGACGATGATATGAACTTGGATAAGTTCGAAGAAGCTACGGAAGTCGTTAAAAAGGTAACTCTCCGTACGAAGCTAATTTATAGTGAGTATTTCAGTGAGATATCGGGAAACAAAGTATATTTAAAGCCGGAAAATATGCAATATACGGGAGCATATAAGGTTAGAGGAGCCTATTATAAGATCAGTACCCTTTCATCGAAGGAAAGAAGTAAGGGACTGATAACTGCATCTGCCGGTAATCATGCACAGGGTGTTGCTTATGCGGCAAAGCTTTATAACGCACGGGCCATTATTGTTATGCCTAACACGACACCCCTAATCAAGGTAAACAGAACCAAAAACTATGGCGCAGAGGTAATTCTTCACGGTGATGTATATGACGAAGCATGTAATTATGCCCATAAGCTGGCTGAAGAAAATGGCTATACATTTATTCATCCTTTTAATGATTTGGATATAGCCACCGGACAGGGCACCATTGCAATGGAAATCTTCAAGGATCTTCCCACTGTGGATATTATTCTTGCCCCTGTCGGAGGCGGAGGCTTGTTGGCCGGTGTCGCAGCGTTGGCAAAGCAGCTTAATCCTAATATTAAGATTATCGGTGTAGAGCCTGCTAATGCCGCTTGTATGAAGGCTTCCTTAAAGGAAGGAAAGGTTGTTACCATTGATCACGTTGATACTATTGCTGACGGAACAGCAGTAAAGACCCCCGGTGATGTGGTTTTCCCATATGTTCAAAAATATGTCGATGATATAATAACGGTCGATGATTGTGAGCTGATTGTTAATTTCCTTGATATGGTTGAAAGTCATAAAATGGTTGTGGAGAATTCAGGGCTTCTTACGGTTGCCGCTCTAAAGCATCTGAAATGCAAAAATAAAAAGATAGCCTGTATCCTTAGCGGCGGAAATATGGATATAATAACCGTATCTTCCGTTGTCCAGCATGGTCTTATTCAGAGGGGAAGGGTATTTACGGTATCGGTTCAGCTACCCGACCGTCCCGGAGAACTCTTAAATGTAGCATCGATTATCGCCAGAGAACAGGGAAATGTTATAAGACTTGATCATAACCAATTTGTCAGTATCAACAGAAACAGCGCTGTGGAGCTTACAATAACTATGGAGACCTTTGGCCATGAGCATAAGCAACAGATCGTCGATGCCTTAATAAACGGAGGATATAATCCAAAGATTTGTCAGCCTAATAAAATATATGATTAAGAATGTGAGTTATTATATTACTGGTAATTATACATAACAAAAGTGTAAATGTTTGTTATATATTATCGAATGGAAGTTATTTACATTGCGGTAAGGAATTGTTATAATACAAATATCTTTATATTCTGTATTTCACTTTATAGGTTTTTCTAAGTAAAGTTCTGAAACAATTCCTACAGGAATCCAAAAAGAGTTGACATTATTATAATTATAAGCTAATATGATAACAAGAACATAAGTTCGTGATTTGGTATTATTTTAATGCTGTTAAGGGCAAAAGGGAGGATTATATGGCAAAGGATGATAAAATTAGGGCTTTGGAATCTGCATTAGCCCAGATTGAAAAGCAATATGGCAAGGGTTCGGTTATGAAGCTTGGAGAAACAGCCAGTAACATGAACATAGAGACAGTACCTACGGGTTCCATCAGTCTGGATATTGCTCTCGGACTCGGCGGTGTTCCCAAGGGAAGAATTATAGAGATATATGGTCCGGAGTCCTCGGGTAAAACGACAGTGGCTCTTCATATGATAGCCGAAGTTCAGAAGCTGGGCGGTATCGCAGGCTTTATAGATGCAGAGCATGCTTTGGATCCGGTATATGCCAAGAATATCGGAGTAGATATCGAGAATCTGTACATATCGCAGCCTGATAACGGAGAGCAGGCTTTGGAGATAACCGAAACCATGGTACGTTCCGGAGCTGTTGACATCGTTATAATTGATTCGGTGGCAGCCTTGGTTCCTAAGGCAGAGATTGACGGTGATATGGGAGATTCCCATATGGGACTACAGGCCAGACTGATGTCGCAGGCTCTGAGAAAGCTTACAGCGGTTATAAGCAAAACCCAATGTATCGTAGTATTTATCAATCAGCTTCGTGAAAAGCTGGGAGTTATGTTCGGCAATCCTGAGACAACCACAGGAGGAAGGGCTCTGAAGTTTTATTCCTCTGTGAGACTCGATGTACGCAGAATCGAATCCCTAAAGCAGGGTGGCGAGGTAATTGGTAATCGTACCCGAATTAAAATTGTGAAGAATAAGATAGCTCCTCCCTTTAAGGAAGCTGAATTCGATATTATGTTTGGTAAAGGCATTTCTAAAGAAGGAGACGTTCTTGATTTGGCAACAGAGGCGAATATCATTAATAAGAGCGGAGCATGGTATTCATACAACGACAATAAGATAGGACAGGGCCGAGAGAATGCAAAGCAATATCTTGCAGAAAACCCTGAGGTGTTTGCAGAGGTATATGATAAGCTGAGGGAAAAGTATAATATCAAGGATTCCTCAAGATATNCCGAAGGAATCAATGAATAATATATAATATCAAGCTGGCCGATTCTGTATGGTAATTGCNGTACATTTTCGGACAGCTTTTTTATCGAATAGGAATGTTCGTCAGCAAAGCTGGCCNCGTTTGGGGCGAGAGTTTCGCAAGCGAGACTCTTTCTTATTGAGGAGTATATATGATTATTACGGATATAGTAAAATTTACAGTTGGTCGCAACAAAAATAAAACAGCATATAAAATATTTGTCGATGATGAATTCTCATTTTTACTCTATAGTCAGGATATCAAAGCGTATCGGCTTGAGGTGGGAGCAGAAGTAACACCACTACTATATGACAGAATTATCACAGAGACCGTTTATCGTCGTGCAAAGCAAAAAGCATTAGCCATTCTAAAACATATGGACAGAACAGAAAAGGAGCTCTATATAAAGCTTAAAGATGCATATTACACTGATGATATTATTAACAGGACAATTGAGTATCTGAAAGAATACAATTATATTAATGACGAACGCTATGCTATGAATTATATACGCCTGAAGAAAGGCATACAAAGCTCATTGGCTATAAAGACTAAGCTTAATCAAAAGGGAATAAATAAAGAAATAATTGAAAAGATTATAACAAAAGAATATAATGAATCCTCAGAGGACATTGATTATGAGATTTTGGCAATAAACAAGGCTATTCATAAAAAANACAGAAATCCACATGATTTAAGCAGAGAGGATAAGCAAAAGCTTGTGGCATCTCTTTACCGTAAAGGTTTTAGTATTGATAAAATTCGGAAATGCTTAAATAGTATATAAAATTATATTAAATAAAATTATTGATGCTTGCCTTTTGTTTTTAAATATTATACAATTACAATTGGCAGAAAATTGGTTTTCTACTACTTTTAGAAAAATGGAGGGCTGTAAATGTCTAATAGAGCACAACTATCAGCAAGAGAAAGGATAACTTCATTGCTTGATGACAATAGTTTTGTTGAAGTCGGTGCATTCATAACAAAAAGAAGTACAGACTTNAATCTAGACCAGAAGGATATCCCCAATGACGGAGTCATAACAGGCTATGGTCTCATAGACGGCAACCCTGTCTATGTATTCAGTCAGGATTCGTCATCTTTGGGTGGTTCTGTAGGTGAAATGCATGCAAAAAAAATAGTCGCTATATATGATCTGGCACTTAAGGTCGGAGCGCCTGTAATCGGTCTTTTGGATTCAACCGGGATGAGACTGCAGGAATCTACCGATGCATTAAACGGTTTTGGAGAAATATATTCGAAACAGATTATGGCTTCGGGTGTAATTCCACAGATTACCGCCATATTCGGCAACAGCGGCGGTGGACTGTCCGTCATGGCATCCTTAAGTGATTTTTCATTTATGGAGAAAAATAATGCTAGGCTTTTCATGCAAACCCCTAATTCACTATTAGGAAATAGTAAGGAAANACTAGACACCTCAAGTGCAGATTTTAATGCAAAATCAGGTGCCATTGACTTTGTCGGTGATACCGAGCTTGAGGTCTTAAATAAAATACGAGAGCTTATTTCAATAATCCCGTCCAATAATGAAGAGGAAGTCTGTATAACAGAATGTAGTGATGATTTAAACCGTCTGGTTCCGTCATTTTCTCAGAATTTAATGGATGTTAAGAATGCAATTATTGATATTTCCGATAATAATTATTTTCTTGAAATAAAATCGGCATATGCTCTAGAGATAGTGACCGGATTTATTCGTCTTAATGGATTAACAATAGGAGCCATTGCTAACAGGACNACTGATAAAGCGGAATCCGTTATTACGACAGATGGATGTAAAAAGGCTGCATCCTTTGTCCGTTTCTGTGATGCCTTTAATATTCCTATACTTACCCTAACTAATGTAATCGGTTATAAGGCTGATGTTAATGAGNAAAAAACCATATCTAAGGCTATAGCTGAGTTGACCTATGCGTTTACGGATGCTACTGTTCCTAAGGTCAATGTGATTACCGGCAAAGCATATGGAAGCGCTTATATATCAATGAATTCCAAACATATTGGAGCAGACTATGTGTTTGCACTTCCAAATGCAGAAATAGGAATGATGGATCCCAAATTAGCCGCACAGATTATGTATGAAGGTGAGTCTTCTGAGGTTATCAATGAGAAATCTACTCAATATGCTTCACTTCAAAACGGCGCATTATCTGCAGCAAAACGTGGATATGTTGATAATATTATTGAGCCCGAGACGGTTAGAAAGCATGTAATATATGCATTTGAGATGCTGTATAACAAAAGCGAGGCAAGACCTCTGAGAAAGCATGGTACATTATAACAACTATTAACACATGATACCAATGTCATTTAAAGAAAGGTTTGATTAATATTATGACCATAATAAATAACGGCATTAAAAATTCAATTATCCTTCTTACACAGGGGCCTTTATCCGATAGATTAAAAATGGCATCGATTAACACTCTACTCGGAATGGGTATTGTATTCGCCGTACTAACATTAATTATTTTACTTATAAGCTTATTTAAATTCTTACCCGGTGTTACGCCGGCTGAAAAGAAGAAAAATAAGAGTTCGGATGAAAAAATTTCTCCTGTGGATAATGCAATCGCACAGATTGTCAGTCAGGAGGAAATTAATTTAATGAATGATCAAGAGCTGGTAGCAGTAATTACCGCCGCTATATCTGCTTATAATTCAGAAAGTTCTGCAGATGCTTCAACCGGTGGATTTGTTGTACGTTCAATAAGAAAAATAAACAGAAAGAGATATCTTTAATAATCGTATGAGTACGGTTATTCCATAGATTACAAGGAGGATTTAATCATGAAATATTATACAATCACAGTTAATGGCAATACCTACGAAGTATCAGTTGAAGAAAATAACGGTGTATCCTCTGTGGCTCCCACTCCCGCACCTAGGGTAGCACCCACACCTGTTCCTCAGGCTCCCGTACAAAAGGCTGCCCCAGCTCCGACACCGGCCGATGCACCGGCACCGAAGGCTGCTTCAGGTACAGAAGGTAAAACAAAGGTTAATTCACCTATGCCGGGCAAAATATTATCATTAAAGGCATCAGTAGGGCAGGCTATAAAGAAGGGTGAAGTAATACTTATTCTTGAAGCTATGAAGATGGAAAATGAAATCGTTGCCACTGATGACGGTACTATCGCAAGTATTAATGTTACAGCCGGTCAATCAGTGGAATCAGGAGATTTATTAGCTACTATAGATTAATCCCTTATAAGAGGAAGGACAGAAAATGAACTATTTAATAGACACGTTAGCAAATTTATTAGAATCATCGGGATTCTATAATATAACAGTGAAAAATATTATAATGATTTTCGTTGCCTGTGGTCTTTTATATTTGGCAATAAAAAAGGATTATGAACCACTTTTGCTGATACCAATAGCATTTGGAATGCTCTTAGTAAACCTTTTCCCACAAATAATGGCTACACCATTCTATAATTCGAATGGTGATCTTGTACCCGGAGGATTATTACACTATTTTTATATTGGTGATGAATATGGTATATGGCCATCACTTATTTTCCTTGGAGTAGGAGCTATGACAGACTTCGGACCATTGATAGCTAATCCTTCAAGCTTTCTCCTGGGAGCAGCCGCGCAATTTGGTATATATNCCGCATACTTCGGAGCTATTTTACTTGGATTTACAGACGGAGCAGCCGCATCAATTTCTATAATCGGTGGAGCTGACGGTCCTACATCAATATTCTTGGCAAGTAAGCTGTCACCGGAGCTTTTAGGCCCGATTGCGGTAGCGGCGTATTCATATATGTCCTTGGTTCCGATTATACAGCCTCCTATTATGAAACTTCTTACAACTGAGAAGGAAAGAAAGATAAAGATGGAGCAGTTAAGACCGGTATCCAAGCTGGAAAGAATTCTGTTTCCCATTATAGTAACAATTGTAGTTGTACTTATTTTACCCGATACAGCACCATTGGTTGGTATGCTTATGCTCGGTAATTTATTCCGTGAAAGCGGTGTCGTACGTCAATTGACAGAGGTTTCATCCAATGCATTAATGTATATTGTGGTAATACTTTTGGGAACCTCGGTAGGAGCAACCACAAGCGCAGAAGTTTTCCTTACTTGGAATACATTAAAGATTGTCGGACTCGGTCTGGTTGCATTCGTATTTGGAACGGCTAGTGGTGTAATTTTCGGTAAGATAATGTGTAAGCTAAGTGGAGGAAAAATAAATCCTTTGATTGGCTCTGCTGGAGTATCCGCAGTTCCTATGGCCGCAAGAGTCTCTCAGAAGGTTGGTGCAGAAGCAGATCCTACGAATTTCCTACTGATGCATGCTATGGGACCAAATGTGGCAGGCGTTATCGGTACGGCCGTAGCAGCCGGTGTATTTTTGGCTGTATTCGGTTAAAGCAAAACATTGAATACTTTGCATAATTTAAATTATGCAATAAGAACAGGAGGTAAATTAATGGCTGAACAAGTAAAAAGACCGGTTAAAATAACAGAAACCATCCTTCGTGATGCTCATCAATCCTTGATAGCCACAAGAATGTCAACTGATGAGATGCTTCCGGTATTGGAAAAGATGGATAAAGTGGGCTACCATTCAGTTGAGTGCTGGGGTGGTGCTACATTTGATGCTTCCTTGCGTTTTCTGAAGGAAGACCCCTGGGATAGATTACGAAAAATAAGAGAGGGCTTTAAGAATACGAAGCTTCAGATGCTCTTTAGAGGTCAGAACATATTGGGATATCGCCACTATGCAGACGATGTGGTCGAGTATTTCGTTCAAAAATCCCTGGCAAACGGTATTGATATTATTCGTATATTCGATGCCCTTAATGATATTAGAAATCTTGAATGTGCTGTAAATGCTACAAATAAAGAAAATGGCCATGCTCAGATAGCAGTATGCTACACACTGGGTGAAGCATATACAATCGATTATTTTGTTAAGCTGGCTAAGGATATCGAATCACTCGGTGCCTCCTCCATATGTATTAAGGATATGGCAGGACTGTTAGTGCCCTATACCGCAACAGAATTGGTAACGGCACTAAAGAAAGCCGTAAAGATTCCTATTGACCTTCATACTCACTATACAAGTGGTGTGGCAGCCATGACTTATATGAAGGCTGTCGAAGCGGGCTGCGACATAATCGATACCGCAATGTCACCATTTGCAATGGGAACGAGTCAGCCTGCAACAGAGGTACTGGTAGAGACATTCAAAGGAACACCTTATGACACAGGCTTTGATCAGAAGCTTCTGGCTGAGATAGCAGATTATTTCCGTCCTATTCGAGATAAATCCCTGGAAATAGGAATACTTAATCCTAAGGTTATGGGAGTAGATATTAAGACATTGTTATATCAGGTTCCCGGTGGAATGCTATCTAATCTCGTATCACAGCTTAAGGAACAGAAGGCTGAGGATAAATACTATGATGTATTAGAGGAAATTCCGAGAGTTCGAAAGGACTTTGGTGAGCCGCCTCTAGTTACACCATCCAGTCAGATAGTCGGTACTCAGGCCGTTCTGAATGTACTCGCCGGAGAGCGCTACAAGATGGTGACAAAGGAATCCAAGGCGCTCTTATCAGGACAATACGGTAAAACTGTTAAACCCTTTAACCCCGAGGTACAGAAAAAGGTTATCGGCGATGAGAAGCCTATTACATGTAGACCTGCCGATCTAATCGAGCCTGAGCTTCATAAGATAGAGGCAGAAATTGCAGATTGGAAGGAACAGGACGAGGACGTATTATCTTATGCATTATTCCCACAGGTGGCCATGGACTTCTTCAAATACCGTCAGGCTCAAAAGACAGGTATTGATGTTACAGAGGCAGACACTGTTAATAAAGCATATCCGGTATAATTATATAGAGAAAAAAGACTGAAAGTATGACCTGAAAATTTCACTTGACAAGATCATATTAATTCGATATACTACCACCTGTAAAGAAAAAAACTTTACAGGTGGTGTTTTTATGACAAACGTTGATTCAGGAACTGCTAAGTTGGATGAGATAGTTCATTTATCCATGCTGTATGATTTTTACGGAGAACTATTCAGTGATCATAAGAAACGTGTTTTTGAGGATTATATTCTACATGATTTATCCTTGAGTGAAATTGCCGAGGAATTAAATATCAGCCGTCAGGGAGTACATGATATAGTAAAAAGATGTTCTCAGGAATTAAAGGATTATGAAGACAGATTATCACTTATGAAAAAGTTTACCGTTATTAAGCAGAAGCTTAATTCCATTAAAGAACTTTGTATAGAGATTCCCAAGTCGGGAGATATTGAAAAAACACAGTTAATTTACACATTGACAGATGATATTTTAAAGGAGCTATGATATGGCATTTGATAATTTATCCGAAAAGCTTCAGAATATATTTAAGAGCCTAAGGGGAAAAGGCCGTCTTTCGGAAGCGGATGTTAAGGCAGCCCTTAGGGAGGTTAAGCTGGCATTGCTCGAAGCAGATGTCAACTTTAAGGTCGTAAAGAATTTTATCGCATCTGTACAGGAAAGGGCTGTAGGTCAGGATGTTTTAAATAGTCTGACGCCGGGACAGATGGTTATTAAAATAGTAAATGAGGAAATGGTGAATTTACTTGGTTCTACAGCAGTAGAACTACAGCTGTTACCATCGAATGAAATTACGGTTATCATGATGTGTGGTCTACAGGGAGCCGGAAAGACAACTACAGTCGCCAAGCTAGCAGGAAAGCTTAAATCCAAGGGAAGAAAGCCATTGTTGGTTGCCTGTGACATATACAGACCTGCTGCGATTGAACAGTTAAAGATAAACGGTGATAAACAGGGAGTCAGCGTATTCTCTATGGGAGATAAGCATAAGCCTATAGACATTACGAAGGCAGCTATTGAGCATGCTTCTAAAAACGGCTTCAATGTTGTTATACTGGATACTGCAGGAAGACTTCATGTTGATGAAACCATGATGGAAGAACTACAGGAAATCAAATCAAAGATTAAGGTATATCAGACAATTCTGGTCGTTGATGCCATGACAGGCCAGGATGCGGTTAATGTGTCTCAGAGCTTTAATGAGAAGCTGGGAATCGACGGAGTCATACTAACCAAGCTCGACGGTGATACCAGGGGCGGAGCCGCATTATCTATTCGTGCTGTTACAGGAAGGCCGATTTTATATGCCGGCATGGGCGAAAAGCTGTCTGATCTTGAACCTTTCTATCCGGACCGTATGGCGTCAAGGATTCTTGGCATGGGAGACATACTTACATTGATTGATAAGGCTCAGGCCGAATTTGACGAGAATAAGGCCCGAGAAATGGAAAGAAAGATTAAAAAGGCAGAGTTTGACTACAATGATTTTCTTGAGCAGATGAATCAAGTCAAAAGGATGGGTGGCATATCCGATATGTTAAGCATGCTGCCCGGTATGGGAAAGCAATTAAAGAATGTTGAGATTGATGAAAAGGCTATGGATAGAACCGAAGCCATAATTTATTCCATGACCAAAAAGGAACGCTCGAATCCGGATATCATTAATTTATCCCGTAAGAAAAGAATCGCAGCCGGAGCAGGCGTAGATATATCCGAGGTTAATGCCCTTGTAAAACAGTTTGATCAGATGAAGAAGATGATGAAGCAGATGTCAGGTATGATTGGCAAGGGCGGTAAAAGAGGCGGCTTCAAATTACCGTTTGGACTGTAAACATGCTTTTGTATGTTAATTGGTGATAAAAGCAAGGTACTTGCCTAAAAGCGAGGTACTTGGTTTACACTCAGATAACATTTCAAATATAAATACAAATCAAGGAGGTGAAGATATGGCAGTTAAAATCAGATTAAAGAGAATGGGACAGAAGAAGGCTCCTTTCTATAGAATCGTTGTTTCTGATTCAAGAACACCTAGAGATGGTAGATTCATCGAGGAAATCGGTACCTATGATCCTACGAAGAATCCCAGTGCTTTCAATGTTAATGAGGAAGCAGCAAAGAAATGGTTAGCTAACGGCGCACAGCCGACTGATACCGTAAGTAAGATTTTTAAGAATGCAGGTATTATGTAATTAACCATCGTAACCAATGGAGTTAGTTACTTAAGCTGTCTTTCGACAGCACGGAGGTTAATATGAAGGAATTAGTTGAGGTAATTGCTAAATCACTCGTAGATCATCCCGATGAGGTTGTAGTTACGGAGAAAGAAACCGATAAATCAATTATAGTAATACTAAAGGTAGCTTCCGAAGATATGGGTAAAGTGATTGGCAAACAAGGCCGGATTGCTAAATCCATACGTACCGTAGTAAAAGCAGCCGCAACTAAGGATGATAAGAAGGTAGTTGTCGAGATAATGCAATAGCTCTGACAAATCAATACTCTGCTACTAAGTGAAGTGCAAAGGCTGTTGTAATTTATTTATAACAGCCTATTTATCAAATGTGGCAGCAAGAGGGAGTATCATGGAGAATTATCTTAGAGTAGGGGTCATCACAACAACCCATGGTATAAAAGGTGAGGTTAAGGTATATCCAACCACCGATGATGCCAAAAGATTTGAAGAATTGAATAAGATATATTTAGATACGGGAAAAGAATATGTTCCTTTAGAAATAGAGGGTGTTAGATACTTTAAAAATCTGGTTATCTTAAAATTCAAAGAAATAAATGATATAAACGATATAGAGAAATATAAGGGTAAGGACCTGTTAATTCATAGGGATGATGCCATAGAATTGCAGGAGAATGAATATTTCATATTTGACCTGTTAGATTCCGAAATATTTACAGAGGATGGAACAAAACTTGGAGTTTTAACCGAGGTCTTAACCTCGGCAGCTAACGATGTATATGTTGTAAAGACTATGGATAATAAAGAGGTATTATTACCTGCAATTAAGGATTGTATTCTGGATGTGGATACAGCGAACAAAAGGATTACAGTACACTTAATGGATGGATTACTATAGAACTGGAAAGGGTACGGTGGGATAAATGAATTTTCATGTACTGACATTATTTCCTGACATGATTGAGACAGGAATTAAGACCAGCATAACAGGCAGAGCTATAGAAAACGGACTGATTTCATTAAATACTGTAAACATCAGAGATTTTTCAGAGGATAAGCATAAGCGTGTCGATGATTACCCATATGGAGGGGGAGCAGGCATGGTAATACAGGCTGAGCCTGTATATAAAGCCTATGGCTACCTGGTAAATCACATTAAGCTATCTAAAAACGGAGATACTTTTAAAAAGCCCAGAGTCATTTATGTGACTCCCCAGGGCAGAATATTTAATCAAGGCATGGCACAGGAACTCTCATTGGAAGAGGATCTGATATTCCTATGCGGACATTATGAAGGTATTGACGAACGGGTACTGGAAATGATAGTCACTGATAATATATCCATAGGAGATTATATCCTTACCGGTGGTGAATTACCTGCAATGGTAATGATTGATGCGATAGCCAGGCTAATCCCCGGTGTACTTAATAATGAGGATTCCTCTGAATTTGAATCCTTCAAGGACAATTTGTTGGAATATCCTCAATACACCCGTCCCGAGGTGTTTATGGGACGAAAGGTACCCGAGGTTCTATTGTCAGGACACCATGCCAGGATAGAAGCCTATCGAAGGATGGAATCGGTCAAGCGTACCTATGAAAGACGCCCTGATCTACTTGAAAATGCAAATCTTTCGGAAGAGGAGCGTGAATATCTTACCCGCTTAATATTCCAGAAAAATTATGATGTATACTCATAGTATCCACATACAAATATGCAGTATTCTATGGTAACAAATAATACGATTAAATCAAAAAAATATACTTGATTTATATAAATATATATGTTAAAGTATGATATTGTGAGACGGATGGTCCTCTGTTACTTATTGTATTAAGAACATCCAATATAACAGGAGGTCACAAAATGAACAAGATTATTAGAGAAATCGAAGCTGAACAGCTAAGAACGGATTTAAAGAANTTTAAAGTTGGCGATACCGTTAAGGTATATGCTAAAGTTAAGGAAGGTAACCGTGAAAGATTACAGGTATTTGAAGGTACTGTAATTAAGAGACAGAACGGCGGTTCCAGAGAGACATTTACCGTTAGAAAGAGTTCCGGCGGAGTAGGTGTTGAAAAGACCTGGCCACTTCATAGTCCCAGTATTGACAGGATAGAAGTTACCAGACGCGGTAAGGTCAGAAGAGCTAAGCTATTCTATCTTCGTGACAGAGTAGGTAAGAAGGCTAAAGTAAAAGAATTATTAAGTTAGTTTTCAAAAAGGGACATACCAAGGGTATTGTCCTTTTTTATGTAATAGAAATGTTTTAAATGCTGCAGAGTAAATAAAATAGTGTTCTTATAGGATATTTTATGATAAACTGTACACAGAAATATTTATCATCCGACAGATATAATATTATGAGGTGAACTTAATTGGATTTTGATTTTGAT